>SKEC01000044.1_pt1 | contig 142373 bp, 135 predicted proteins | sample 4826641 | NCBI WGS metagenome assembly SKEC01 (sample SAMN11008819, study PRJNA524170) | human gut metagenome | biome: Human fecal sample; material: Feces; isolation source: fecal sample from pouch patient p18, p21 | host: Homo sapiens | place: Israel: Tel-Aviv | collected 2015-12-22
GGCCGTACAGTAGGTGCTGGCGTTGTTGCGAAAATCATCAAATAATTGATGTTAAGCAGTTAGCAGAAGGCGTATCGTAAGATACGCCTTTTTATTTGCCTTCCAAACGCCCCCTCGAAAATAAAAGTTTTTGCTAAATTAACGTCTAAGTCATTGATTTCATTAGATATAGATTAAAAATCAGTTTCGTTGACAATTTCTTCCATCGGACTTTAAGTCGTTTTTTGTTATGATAGGGCAGATATTTAGCTCGAGGTTTATTATGCAGCAACTTCCCTTCAATGCATTAGTTTCCGATTTAGACGGTACTTTACTCAATCGCCATCACCGCATCGGTGAGTTCACTATTGATACATTAAATAAATTGGAACAGAAAGGTGTTGATATTATTTTGGCAACCGGTCGAAACCATACCGATGTTCAATCAATCCTACAAAAAATCGGTAGTGAAAAGGCTCTCATGATTACTTCAAATGGTGCTCGGGTGCGTGATTTGCAGGGGAGTTTAATTTACAGCAATAGTTTGCCTGAGGCCTTGGCACGGGAAATTTATCAAACCCCTTTTGATCGCAGTAAGGTTTGCCTTAATACTTATCAAGATGAAGGTTGGTTTATTAATGTTGAAGTGCCGGAATTAGCTAAATATCATCAGGACTCAGGTTTGATGTATCAGGTGGTGGACTTTAACCGCCATCATGCCCGTGATATGGAGAAGATCTTTTTTATCGCTAGAAATCCAAAGGACTTATTACCGGTTGAAGAGTATTTACGCGCCAATTATAGCGATTGTACATCGATAGTTTATTCTGCTGTAACTTGTCTAGAAGTGATGAATAAAGGCGTATCCAAAGGTGATGCATTGGCCCATGTGTTGCAGGATAAGCCTTATGGTTTACAAAATTGCATTGCTTTTGGGGATGGCATGAATGATCTAGAAATGCTCTCCCGTGTTGGGAAAGGCTGTATTATGCAAGATGCTGATGCGCGTTTAAAAGAGGCTTGTCCACATTTAGAACAAATTGGTTCACATCAAGATGAAGCGGTGGCGACTTATGCCCGCGAGATCTTTGGAGTGTAATGCTTTGTTGCAGTCATTATTGTTGATTAGTTTGGGAGCTGCGCTAGGTGCCTGTTGTCGCTGGAGTTTGGGGCTATGGCTCAATACTTGGTTCAGCGGACTGGCATTTGGCACATTAATAGCTAACTGGTTAGGTTGTTTTCTAATTGGTATTTTAACCGCTACTTTTTGGCAATATTCTCACTTTAGTCAGGACTGGAAACTCTTTTTGGTGACTGGTTTTTTAGGTGCGCTGACGACCTTTTCTTCCTTCTCTGCAGAAGTTATAGAGTTGCTTTTTAAAGGCGATTGGCTGAATGGTGGTTTAGTCATTTGTCTGCATCTATTTGGTTGCTTAGGATGCACCGTTCTAGGCATTTATTGTTATCGCCTGATTAGTCTGGGTTTCCGATAAGATCACTAAACTCTTCGCTGTAAAAGCCATGAGATAGCATATAGCGCCAGATCTTTTGTTTTTCCTTTATACTTGCTGGTTGTTGATAATTCGGAAATTTTTTAGCCAGTACCTGCTCGGCAAATTGTGCCCAGTCAATTTCTGATTCGTCCATTACTTCATCGACAAGGTCTTCTTGCACGCCTTTTAATTGCCGCAATTCCTGTCTTATGCGTTGGGCTCCGTAACCACGTTGTGCCCGGCTATATAGATAGCTGGCGGCAAAGCGTTTGTCATTCTGCCAATTTTTTTGTTGGGCTGTAGCTAATGCTTGCTCGATTTCTGTTTCGGTAAAGGCTTTCTCCTGCATTTTATTACGGATTTCAAATTCGCTGTAATCACGACGGGAAAGTAAATTAATCAGATAATTAAGGGCTAATGAAGACATATGGATTCCTTGGGGTGAAAAAAGTGCGGTATGAAACCGCACTTTGTATCTTATTCTTCGTTAGAAAGGATTTCATCGCTTTCATTTTGATCGATATCAGCCATGAGCGCCTGTTCAGGGTTTTCCATTAATAGGGAACGTAATTTCGTTTCCAATTCTTGGGCCTTTTCAGGATGTTCGTTAAGCCATTTAATAGCATTAGTTTTTCCTTGACCAATTTTATCGTCGTTGTAGGAGAACCAAGCACCGGATTTATTCACTAATTTGTGTTTCACACCAAGTTCGATGAGCTCTCCCATTTTGGAAATACCTTCACCGTAAAGAATTTGGAAATCGACTTGACGGAATGGTGCAGCTAATTTGTTTTTCACTACTTTCACTCGGGTTTCATTACCGATAATTTCTTCGCCATCTTTTACCGAACCGACTCGGCGGATATCTAAGCGAACGGAGGAATAGAATTTTAATGCATTACCACCAGTAGTTGTTTCTGGATTACCAAACATCACACCAATTTTCATTCGAATTTGGTTGATAAAGACGACTAAACAGTTGGCATTTTTAATTTGACCGGTGAGTTTACGTAATGCCTGTGACATTAAGCGGGCTTGTAGTCCCATATGGGAATCACCCATCTCACCTTCGATTTCAGCTTTTGGAGTTAAGGCGGCAACAGAGTCAACAATAATTACATCAACTGCACCTGAACGAACCAGGGCATCACAAATTTCCAGTGCTTGTTCGCCATTATCTGGTTGGGAAACCAATAATTCTTTTACATCTACACCAAGTTTGGCCGCATAAATAGGATCCAATGCATGTTCTGCATCAATAAATGCACAGGTTTTGCCTGCTTTTTGTGCTTGTGCGATAACCGATAAGGTGAGTGTTGTTTTTCCAGAGGATTCAGGTCCAAAAATTTCAACGATACGTCCCATTGGTAAGCCACCAATACCTAATGCCATATCCAAACCAAGAGAACCAGTAGACACGGACTCTACGTCAAGGGCCTGAGTATCACCCAATTTCATAATTGAGCCTTTACCAAATTGTTTTTCGATCTGACCGAGAGCCGCAGCGAGAGCTTTTTGTTTTTCGTCTTGAGTAGCCATATTAGAACCTTTTTAAGTAGATTAACTTTTCGAAGAGAATTTTATCTGTATTGATGTACAGTATCAAGAAAAATTTAAGATCTTGAACAAAAAATGTGAAGAGATTCGCGAAATCGCCTGTTAACAAGGCGATTAGCTGTTTAAATATTGTTGTAAATTGGATAATCTACGTTCCGCTTCAGCGACGCCACTATCATATACAGCCTGTATATTAATCCAATTTTTTTCTAAGCGACTAATATTGAGTGGTTCCGGTGGGCGGATGATAAACGCTTTTCCTTGTTGCTCCAGTTTACGTAGTTGGGTGATTTGTTGATTATAAATTTGATGACGCTGCTGTAATTTGGCTGCTAGTTGGGGATAACGACGATAGCATAATTTGATTGGCCAGGCAGACATCGGTTTTTTTTGATAATCCAAATCCCGGGTGAGTACTACGACCAGTTTTTGACAACCCAAGGATTGTGCATATTGAAAAGGAATACTATCAGCTATTCCACCATCCAAATAGTATTGGCCTTGCCATTCCACCATTTTAGAGACGAAGGGCATGGCTGAAGTCGCACGGAATAGCTCCATTTGTTGAAACACATCATGGATTTTAAAATATTCCGCTTCTCCACTATTTACATTGGTGGCGGACAGATAGAAGTTACATTGGGATTGATTAAAAGTTTCTTGATCAAAGGGATCTAAACGGGAGGGCAACTCATAAAAAGAAAAGTCTTTATTGACGATATTACCTGTGGTTAACAGGCTATATAGTCCCATATAGCGTCGATCATTTAAGAAACGCTTATTGTAACGGAGCACCCGCATTAATTGTTTTGATGGAAGATTAACCCCAAATAACGCACCCGCGGAAACACCAACTATCGTTGGAAATAGGATTTGTTGTCGAATAAATACATCTAGTACACCGGCCGTAAACATTGCCCGCATGCCACCACCTTCAAGTACCAATGCGTTCATTATGCCCCTCCTTGCTCATCGATGTGTTTGAGTGCTTCAATATCAATTTGAAATACTTCAGCATATTTTGCTAACTTTTGTTCGGAGAGTTTTTGAAATATTGTTGGACGGAAATGACGCTTAATTTGCCATTGCCAAAAGCCAGTTGCCTGGGCTAGTCCTATTAGGTCAAAGCGGTAATAATACATGTAATAGAAGAGGGGGGATTTTTCACCACATTTTACCAATTCTAGGGCATTCCGAGTCAATTGTTTCAACTCCTCTACTGCTTGTTCAGTGGCAAACTCTTCTGCTGCCCAACCATTTGAGGTGGCGCTTTGGTATTGTCCGTTAGCTGTGGCATAAATTACTTTCTTCTGACCACGAAAGATTTTGCTGTCATCTTGAGGGATTTGCTTAATTTCCATCAACAACCTCTAATAGCATAAAGCAGGAAGAAAAACGGCCACTTTCTGGAATATAGCAGAGTACTTTTTGCCCTGCTTGCAATGGGTAGGTTGCTAGGAATTCCTGCAGGATAATATAGATTGATGCCGAACCGGTGTTACCTTTACTTTCTAAATTGGTAAACCATTTTTCCTGAGGGATCTCGAAATTAATATTTTTTAACCCTTCAAGCAATTTGTCACGGAAAAACCCAGAAGAATAATGCGGTAGGAAATAATCGATATTTTCCGCTTTTAAATTGTATTTATTAATTAAGCGCAATAAGGCGTTTTCTACAGTACAACGTACGATATTTTCATTAAGTAATTTTACATCCTGTTTTACAGCCATCATGCTTTGCTTATCGCATTCCTGTTTGCTGACATTTTTCCAACCAATAAATTTATTATCTAGGATTTCAGCACCGGCATACATGCAAACCGGCATTTCATTTGCATAGGAAATTAAATCAATCCAATGGATTTTAAAACTTAGGCCATGTTTATTAGGCTTATTGCTTAATTGCACAGCTCCAGCACCATCGGAGAGCATCCAACGTAGAAAATCCTTGGAAAAACCGATTTCTGGCTTTGCATCTTCTAATTGTCGTTGTTCTATTTCCGCTTGGAAATGTTCACCACGCATGACTGCAGAAGCTGTTTCCGAGGCAACAGCAATTGCGCTTAGATGCTCGCCGGTTCGCACTGAATTATAGGCATGTTTCATCGCAGCCATACCCGCAATACAAACCCCGGCAGCGGTGAGTACCTCATAAGGTGGTGCATTTGGAATTAAACCATGCACCATAACGCCTTGTCCCGGCATAATTTGATCCGGGTAGGAGGTTCCACAAGCAAGACAGCTTACTTCATTCACATCCATTCCTTGCGCAATTAGTCCTTTGATAGCTTCCACCGCTAATTCGGTACTACTATGAGTGGCTTCGCGAGTTTGCGGGTCAATGGCGTAGTGGCGGGTTTTAATAGCATTGGAGCGTAAAATCATTTTGCGCACCCGAGAAGGTGTGCCGCCGACCATTCCTAAAACCTGTTCCATTTGCTCATTGCTTACAGGTGCATTGGGTAGGAAAGCAGCAATACGATTTATATAAACATTGGTTAAGGCAGACAAATTTATTCCCCTGAAGGTTCGGCAAAATAACGTTTTTGTGCAGATAGTTTTTCTTTTAATAGTGGTTTTAACAGACGTTTAATCAAAGCAGATAAAGGTACCACAGTGAGTATCAGTATAATTAAAAAGGCAATATAAAAATAGAGTACGATACGGCGCAATAACGGGGAGATATTCCCACATTTTATTAATAGTTTTCCCCACAAATAAAAACTGCGATGTCCTACTTTCTCACTCATCATTAATTTTTCATCGATCTTCACCGCTCCCATATGGCTAAATAGTGTTTTATCCAGAGGTTGAGAGTTTTCAAGGGTATTGGCCAGTTTCTTTCCGAAACGTTGCATATCCGTCAATTCGCTTTCACTGATACCAGCACTAGGCAGCCAGGAAAAATAGCGTTTTTGACCACTGAGCATCCATGCCGGGGTAGTAATAAAGCTAGCCCAGTCGTTGGATTGATCGGTTTTTACTACATTAGCGATAAGTCGAGCATCTAAATTGTTTAGCATTCGTTTCATTTTTTCTTGTGCCATGAGCCACATATTACGACAACCTATGAGGGTAATCACAGGTGTATCCTTTAAACATCTGGCTTGAGGTGATTGTAAGAATGCGGTGATCGGTTGTGCCGGGGAAAGAAACCATACGCTATAGGCGATGATTACCAAATCATATTTTTCCCGTATTGGTGTTATTGGTTCGATAGGGGCTGGTTTAAGATGTACCGATTCAGGAAATTGATTAAAAAAATGCATAAATTTCCACGGAAACGGATAATCCTGTTGTGGTTTGATTTGGCATTGTTCTATTTCAATGTTTGAATGCATTCTTAGTGGTAGTAAAAAATTTTCTACCAATGAATCCAGTTGACCTGTTTGTGAATAAGAAATAACGAGAATATGTTTGGTTACCATAATGATATGAATTAAAGCCGCATTTTTATGAAAAATGCGGCGTAAGATTAACTTAAAAAATAACGATAGGCTTTACTGTCACTAACATCTTGGTAAACATAGCCCAATTGTTTTAGTGCCTGTTCAAATTCTTGCGGATCGCCCTGTTCCAATTGGAAAGCAGCAAGAATATTGCCGTAATCTGCACCATGAGCACGATAATGGAATAATGAAATATTCCAACGTTTACCCAAGATTTCCAAGAATTTTAGCAAAGCGCCTTTTTGTTCTGGAAATTCAAAGCTATAAAGTCGTTCATGGTGATTGGAAACTCGCCCACCCATTAAATAACGCACGTGAGTTTTCGCAATATCATCATTGGACATATCTTCTACATCAAAACCATTTTTCGTTAAATCAGTGATAATTTCCGCTTTTTCAGCTTCATTAGCCGTGCGCACACCAACAAAAATACAGGCCTTTTGATTATCTGCATAACGATAACTAAATTCTGTTACTGCACGGTTACCAATAACATGAGCAAATTTTAAGAAACTACCCGGTTGTTCCGGCATAGTTACCGCCAATAAAGCTTCACGGTTTTCACCAATTTCACAACGTTCCGATACGTAACGTAATGTATGGAAGTTGAGGTTGGCGCCGGATAAAATTGCAGCCATATTTTTGCCTTCCAGATTGTTTTGTTTTACGTATTTCTTCAAACCGGCTAATCCTAAGGCGCCAGATGGTTCTGCGACAGCACGCACGTTTTCGAATAAATCTTTCATTGCTGCACAAACTTCATCGCTGTCTACTAGCACCATACCGTCTAAATATTTTTGACATAAACGGAATGTTTCGTCACCAATACGTTTTACCGCTACACCATCAGCGAATAAGCCAACATGTGCTAGATCTGTAGGTTCACCTTTTTCTAAGGCTGCATTCAAACAGGCTGAATCTTTGGACTCGACACCAATGACTTTAATTTCCGGCATAAATTGTTTGAGCAAAATCGCTACACCAGCGGCGAGACCACCGCCTCCGACTTGCACAAAGACATAATCCAAATCAGCCACTTGTTGTAACATTTCCATCGCCAATGTGCCTTGACCGGCGATGACCAATGGATGATCAAATGGCGGGATAAATGTCATATGTTTAGATTTTGAAAGCTCAATGGCTTTGGCTTTGGCTTCATCAAAATTGGCTCCGTGTAACAGCACTTCGCCACCAAAACCACGAACGGCATCCACTTTTATGCTCGGTGTATTTTGTGGCATAACAATTAATGCTTTTAAGCCAAGCTGTTTAGCTGATAAAGCAACCCCCTGTGCATGGTTACCTGCAGAAGCGGCAATGACACCGGCCTGTTTTTGTTCATCAGAAAGGCTAGAAATCATCGCATAAGCCCCACGCAGCTTAAAGCTATTTACTGGCTGACGGTCTTCACGCTTAATCCAAATATTGTTATGTAGGCGATCAGACAACTTGCCCATTTTTTGTAGCGGGGTTACGGTAGCGGCTTCATATACTCTGGAGCCAAGTTTGACAATCGCGTTAATGTAATCCGATTGAGAGGGTTGAGGATTGGTGAGTAGGTTTTTCATGGTATTTGTTGTTTATGATGAAGTGCGGGTAAATTTTCTTTATTTTATTTATCCCTCTCATAAAAGAGAGGGATAATCAGACACTATTTTAAAAGTGTTTTATCACGAACGGCACCTTTATCCGCAGATGTCGCGAAGTGGCCAAATACTTTTAAGGCGAATGACACTTCACGCTCTCGGTTAGCCGGTTGCCAGCCTTTGGCATCTTGCTCTGCACGGCGTTTTACTAATTCTTCATCGCTAATTTTTAAATTAATCGCACGATTTGGAATATCGATTTCGATAATATCGTCATCATGTACTAAGCCGATCGCACCGCCAGAAGCTGCTTCAGGTGAAGCGTGACCAATAGATAAACCGGATGTACCGCCAGAGAAACGACCATCTGTCAATAAAGCACATTTTTTACCTAAGCCCATTGATTTTAAGTAGCTGGTTGGATACAACATTTCTTGCATACCAGGGCCGCCTTTTGGACCTTCGTAGCGGATTACCACCACATGGCCTTCTTTAACTTTGCCACCTAAAATACCGGCTACCGCATCTTCTTGGCTTTCAAATACGATAGCACGGCCTGTGAATTTCCAGATAGACTCATCCACGCCCGCAGTTTTTACGATACAGCCGTCTTTAGCGATGTTACCGAACAATACCGCTAAACCACCTTCCTGAGAAATCGCATTTTCTTTATTACGAATACAACCGCCTACACGGTCATTATCTACACTATCCCAACGGCAATCTTGTGAGAAGGCTTGCGTGGTACGAATACCTGCAGGACCGGCACGGAAAAATTTATGTAATTCTTCGTCTTTGTTACGAATGATATCGTATTGATTTAATTGCTCTTCTAAAGTCATACCTAACACGGTTTTAGTGTTACGGTGGATTAATCCTGCACGATCTAATTCACCTAATAAGCCCATAATGCCACCCGCACGGTGTACATCTTCCATGTGGTATTTATTGGTGTTTGGTGCAATTTTGCTTAAGCAAGGCACAACGCGTGATAAGCGATCAATATCCGCCATTTTGAAATCGACACCAGCTTCTTGAGCTGCCGCTAATAAGTGTAAAACAGTGTTACTTGAACCGCCCATCGCGATATCTAAGCTCATAGCGTTTTCAAAGGCTTCAAAGGTGCCTATCGAACGTGGCAATACGCTTTCGTCATCTTGTTCGTAATAGCGTTTACAAAGTTCAACAATTTGACGACCTGCTTGTAAGAATAATTCTTTACGGTCAGCATGGGTTGCCAACATAGAACCATTGCCTGGTAAAGATAAACCCAAAGCTTCCGTTAAGCAGTTCATTGAGTTAGCAGTAAACATCCCTGAGCAAGAACCACAGGTTGGGCAAGCACTGCGCTCAATGGCATCAACATCCTTATCGCTGACGTTTACATCGGCACTTTGGATCATTGCATCAATTAAGTCTAATTTGATGAGTTGGTCGGAAAGTTTGGTTTTACCCGCTTCCATCGGACCGCCTGAAACGAAGATGGTTGGAATGTTCAAACGCATTGCCGCCATTAACATTCCCGGGGTGATTTTGTCACAGTTGGAAATACACACCATCGCATCAGCACAGTGAGCATTAACCATATATTCTACGCTGTCTGCGATTAAATCACGGCTTGGTAAGGAATAAAGCATCCCACCGTGCCCCATCGCGATACCGTCATCCACCGCAATGGTATTAAATTCTTTTGCCACGCCGCCGGCTTTTTCAATTTCAGCCGCGACTAGTTGCCCCATATCTTTTAAATGAACATGCCCTGGTACGAATTGGGTGAATGAGTTCACCACTGCAATAATCGGTTTACCAAAGTCATTTTCTTTCATCCCTGTTGCACGCCATAAGGCCCGTGCACCTGCCATATTACGACCTTGAGTACTGGTCGCTGAACGTAGTTTTGGCATTGTTATAAATTCTCCGAGTAGATCTATTGTTAAGGTTTTGTCTATTTCCCGACATGTATCGATGTCAGAACTTTTCTGTAAATAACAACATCATTCTGGTCGGTACATTCGAATGTAGCATGAGGAGGATTAACTACTTCATTATTTTTTATATGAAAAGGTCGCTGAAGTAGCGTTTTTCCCTTAAGGTTGGCACAAACTAAATAAGATGTAACATATTCAACTTCATCAGTACCCGATATGCTACTGATGCTCAAATGTTTTCTAGGTGAATCAAAACCGGCAAGCCTGGATAAATCTTTTTTAGAAAGGCGTTGTTTTATGATGGTTTCATAATCCTTAGGATAAACCCCATAATCCATAGCGCGGATTTCATCCATCGTTAGTGCTTTATTGCCACTTGATGAGCATCCGATTAACGCTGTGCAACTTAGAAATGCAAATAAAATGCTTTTTTTCATCCGTTTTCCTTTTTCGATTTATTATTTAATCTCCATTACATCCGGCAATTTCGCTAACTGATTCACCAATAGATCAAAAGTGCGTTCAGATCCTACTGAGATTTTTAACTGCACTTGGGTCTTCATTAATGCCATTTCTAGATGAGTCACGGTGAAGCCACGTAAGCGAATAACACGTAATATGCGTTCGAGTACTTCGGGACGATGTTGCGCGATCAATTCAAAGGTATATTGATTCATCTTAAATTTCCTCCAACATATCTGTGTTGCATGCACCCGGTGGCACTAATGGCCATACACATTCTTCAGGTGGAATGCATACTTGCAATAAATAGGCAGTTTCACTATTTAATAAACGATTAAGTGCCGCATCTACATCATCAGCGCGCTCAATGCGTTCAGCTGGAATATCAAAGGCTTTCGCCAACATCACGAAATCAGGGTTATCTTCTAGAATGGTTTCAGAACGGCGTTTATTCCAGAAAAGGTCTTGCCATTGACGCACCATACCAAGGCGTTGGTTATCTAACAGCAAAATTTTTACCGGTAATTTACCGCGTTTGATTGAGCCTAATTCTTGGATGTTCATCATCAATGAACCATCACCTGTCACTAAAATCACTTCATCATGAGGACGTGCTTTTTTCGCACCTACCGCTGCAGGTAAACCAAATCCCATGGTGCCGAAGCCCGCGGAGGTAATATAGTTTTCTGGTGCGAAATGGCGCATATGTTGTGCAGACCACATTTGGTGTTGGCCCACATCAGTACAAATCACGGCATTTTGAGGTTTACGCTGAGAAAGTGTGTTGAGCAATGACCAAGGGTCAATCGGTCGGTTGCCTGCATTGTCGATATAAGTGAAATCGAGTTTAGCTTTCAGTGCTTGAATATGCGCACGCCAATCATCAATCGCAAGTGGGATACTTAAAGCCTCTAAAGCTTGAATTAAATCACCTTGAAGGGCAATATTTGCCACACGAAGTTTATTGATTTCAGCCGCATCAATATCACAATGAATGACTTTGGCATGTGGTGCAAAACTGTCTAATTTACCTGTCACGCGATCATCAAAACGTGCACCGCACACTAACAATAGATCACATTCCTGTACGGCAATATTCGCCGATCGGGTACCATGCATGCCAATCATGCCCATATAAACGGGGTCGGTTGGATCAATTGAGCCTAAACCTTTCAAGGTAGAAACAGATGGCATTTGAGTTATTTTTAGGAATTGTCTGACCGCTTGCGTTGCGTTTGCCATACCTACGCCTCCACCAACATAAAGCACAGGTTTTTTCGCTTGCGCCAATAACGCTTTAGCTTCCGCTAATTTTAATTCTGAAAGTGCGGTTGGTTTTACGGTTGGTTTTACAATGGGTTTGATATGTTCTGGTACATCGCCAACTTGAATATTGCGAGGAACGTCAATTAACACTGGGCCTGGTCTTCCGCTTTGTGCAATTTGGAAAGCAGAAGCAATAATTTCAGGTAGTTCTTCAACAGATTGAACTATGTAGCTGTGTTTGGTACATGCAAGGGATAAACCTAAAACATCGGCTTCTTGGAAGGCATCTGTACCGATAAGAGGGGCGGCCACTTGGCCGGTAAAGGCAACAACTGGCACTGAATCGGCAAAAGCGTCGCCCAAACCTGTGACTAAGTTTGTCGCGCCGGGGCCGGAGGTTGCTACACATACGCCCACTTTGCCTGTGGAACGTGCATAACCAATAGCGGCTATCGCCGCACCTTGCTCATTGCGGCAAAGGAGATGGTCAAGACCTGAGTCATAAATTGCATCGTAGGTTGGCATAATTGCCCCGCCGGGATAGCCGAAAAGATCGGTAACGCCGTGCGCTTTTAAACATTCGATAATCAGTTGTGCGCCTGTCATGCTGGAATCCTGTGTTTGCTTTTTAGAGTTGTGAAGTGGCGCATTGTATCGGAATTTTGTCTATTTGGTTAGGCCTTCCCGTGAAAAGCATAAAAAAAGCACGATAATTAGGTTATCGTGCTTGGTAAACTTAAATATGGTTTAGAAACCGGCCTGTTTTTCTAATTGTTCCACTAATGCATCATCTAAGCCAAGTGCTTTGGCGAGTTCGGCTAAGAAAACAATTTCTTTACGAGAAAGTTCTTGGCAAACCAAACGGGCGGCTAAATACAGGTTGGCGGCTAAGGCCGTATCATTTCCCGCCAATTGGGCAATTTCCTGTACGCTGATTGGATTTTGTACTTCTTGTTCCAACCATTCTGCCAGTTGCGGGTTCTCACCAGCTTCTTTGGCGATAATTTGTTGTTCTTCGATGCTGATGTCGCCATCGGAAGCTGCTGCGGCGATCATTGTGCGCAGAATTAACGCGCCGGCATCGGCTTGTTGCTCGGAATTAAGAACATCAAATTGATTTTGCTCGATTGTTGGTTGGCTTTGTTGGCCTTGTTGGTATTTTTGATATGCTTGATAGGCCAGATTTCCTAATACAGCCAAGCTACCGAGCTTGGCCAAGCCGGCACCCCCACTACGGCCTAAAATCATCGATAACACGCCGGTAAGCGCTGCACCACCGCCCACTTTGGTAATGGTGTCAAGGGTTTGGTTACCGGTCTGTAATTTATTTGCAGAGGTTTTCGCAATGTCTAAAACCTGATTTAAGATGTTATTAAAGTTCATAAAGAGTCCTTTTGTGGGGAAAAATCAAATGCAGCGAGTAGACAACATGGATTGAAAAAAATTCAAATTTTCCGTGGCAATTTATTGACTGAACGCAATAATCCTCTATATTAAGAGCCTTTTTTGTTTAAAAGGATCCTTTTTATGGCAAGTTCAACTCAAAAACGCGAAACCTTCTCGGGACGTCGTGCGTTTATTATGGCGGCCATCGGCTCTGCAGTAGGTTTGGGAAACATTTGGCGTTTCCCTTATACCACTTATGAAAACGGTGGCGGCGCATTTATTATTCCTTATCTTATCGCGTTATTAACAGCGGGTATTCCATTACTGTTTTTGGATTACGCAATTGGTCACCGTCACCGTGGTGGTGCTCCGCTTTCTTACCGTCGTTTTAGCCCGCATTTTGAAATATTCGGCTGGTGGCAGGTGATGGTCAATGTGATCATCGGTTTGTATTATGCAGTCGTGCTTGGTTGGGCAGCTAGTTATACCTACTTCTCATTCTCTGCGGCTTGGGGTTCCCAACCAATTGATTTCTTCCTGCACGAATTCCTCAAAATGGGTGATATCAATAATGGTGTGAGTTTTGAATTCGTTAGTATGATCACCGGCCCATTAATTGCCGTATGGTTGATTGCCTTAGGTGTATTATCGCTCGGGATTCAAAAAGGGATTTCCAAATCAGCAGATATTTTAATGCCGGTGTTGGTTGTGATGTTTGTGGCTTTGGTTATTTATTCCCTCTTCCTACCGGGTGCGGCAAAAGGGTTGGATGCATTGTTTACGCCAAACTGGGCGAAATTGTCAGATCCGAGCGTATGGATTGCGGCCTACGGACAAATTTTCTTCTCCCTTTCTATCTGCTTCGGGATTATGGTGACCTATGCATCTTACCTGAAAAAAGACTCTGATCTTACCGGTTCCGGCTTGGTTGTTGGTTTTGCCAACTCCAGTTTTGAAGTCTTGGCCGGTATCGGGGTTTTTGCGGCCTTAGGTTTCATGGCAGCAGCGCAGGGCGTGGAAGTGAGTGAAGTGGCGAAAGGCGGTATCGGTTTAGCTTTCTTTGCGTTCCCGACCATTATTAACGAAGCACCATTTGGCCAAGTGTTAGGCGTGTTGTTCTTCGGTTCCTTGACCTTTGCGGCATTAACTTCATTCATCTCAGTAATTGAAGTTATTATTTCTGCGGTGCAGGACAAACTGCGTGTGCGTCGTGCCAAAGTGACCTTCATTGTTGGCTTACCGATGATGCTGGTTTCTGTAATTTTATTCGGGACTACCACCGGCTTACCGATGCTGGATGTTTTAGATAAATTCGTAAACTACTTCGGTATCGTAGCAGTTGCATTTGCGGCATTGGTAGCGATTGTAGCCAACGAAAAATTGGGCTTATTGGGAGCACATTTAAACCAAACGTCCTCTTTCAAAGTCGGTTTCTTCTGGCGTTTATGCATTATTTTAACCACTGGTATTTTGGCCTTCATGTTACTTACTGAAGGAACGAAAGTATTTAACGAAGGTTATGAGGGCTATCCGAGCTGGTTTGTGAATACCTTCGGTTGGGGTATGGCATTAGCCTTAGTGGTGGCATCCTTTGTGTTGTCCCGCTTAAAATGGAAAAATGATGTGAAACTCACCATTGACAGCGCCCTTGAAGAGCGTAAAGGAGAATAAGATGAATAGCAGCGCAATTATTATGATGATTATCGCCTTGGTGGTGATTTGGGGCGGTTTGTTATTTGCCTTAATTCGTTTACCAAAAGAAGACTAATTCCTGCCATTGAACGCGCGTGTTTAACGCGCGTTTTTTTACCCCCAAAGAATCCCCCCAACGCCCCTATTAAAATGAAAGTTTTCTTTAAAACATAATCTAAGTCATTGATTTTATTGATAATGCTTTAAAAATTGACTTTGAATGCCTGATTTTTGAATTTAACTCTAATAAAATCAATAACTTACGCTTTATTTTGGCAAAAACATTATTTTTCGCTGGGGCGTTTGGCTGAGGAGATGGCAGGGTAAAAAAAATCGCCCACTAGGGGCGATTTTTTAGTTGGTATGCTTATTTACCAAAGTTTTTATCTAATAACACAATCGGTTTATTGTCATTGGTGACACGTTTTTTCAATTGTGTAGTGACTCTGGCGTGGAATTCAGCATTTTTGCGTTTTGTACTGCTCGCCGCAATATGCTGTTTTTGACCTTGCACTTTGCTGTGATCATTCGCGCTTTGAACGCCCGCATTGACCGGACGGGTTTCTTTTTTAACGCTAACATCCACTGCAGCATCGGCTTTAACACCGGCGATTGTGCCGTTATTCCAATCGTTTTTAGCACTTTCCTGCCATTTGTCGGCAATTGGTAGGGTTAATTTACCGCTACCACTGGCGGATAGATTCACTGAGGTTTCATTGATGTTATCGTTTAAACCTTGGCTGAGGCTATTGCCACCAATATTGCCGCTAACTTTGTCGGCCTGGATAGTGGAGCCAATATAGTTAGCATTGCCGTTGGCGTTGATTTGCGCATTTTCTGCGGTCAATGTGGTGGCGTTATGAGTTTCATTACGCACATTTTCCACTTTGAGGTGAGCACTGCCGGCGGCCGGTTGCCATTGTTGATCGGCAATTTTACCGCTTAAATTCAATCCCAAATCAACGTTGGTTTTATTCACCTTATTCGCTTCAGCTTGCAGATTGAGATTACCGTTGCCGGCATCTAAAGTCAGATTGTCGGCTTTGCTGCTGACTGCGTTTAGATCAATGCCTTGGTTTGCCTGTACTTTCACGTTCTTGCCGTTTAGTTGGGCATTTTCATGGGTAAGGCTATTGCCGGTTTCCACTTTAAGATTGCCGTTAATACCCAAATTGCTGACATTTGCACCGATAGCTACGCCGGCACCGACATTCACCGCGACATTATCGGCATGGCTTTGTGCTCCATCCACTCGAATATTGTTACCTGCGAGGGTAAGGTTTTCGGCAGCATTCACTTGAGTGCCAGTGAGTTGGACATTGCCTTCACTTTGAATGTGAACGTTTTTACCATCGATATGTTGGTGATTAGCATCCACTTTATTGCTGTTTTGGCCGTTGGCGCTGACATTTACATTAATGCTTGGTACCGCAGTGCCGGCTGCCGGTACCACAAAAGCACCTACTTCTGCCGATGCATTAAAACCGCCACCACGTTGGTTTTGACGGTTATCCGCGGTATTGAGAATCGCACCTTGACGGGCGTTGATATCGATATCGCCGCTGGCTTGTAAATCGCTTTGACTATGCAATTTGTCGGTGCTGATGCGAATGTTATCAGCCTGAATTTTACCGCTTTGGGCTTTTTCGCTGTGGTTGTTGCCTTGTTGATAAGAAGCGCCAACACCTACAGTGAGAGTGGCGCTGTTGAAGTCTTTTGTGGAAGCGGAAACATTTAAATTCGCACCGGCTTTCATTTCGTTGCTGGTTTCGTTGTTGATAACCGCGTTGAGTTTATGTTCCTGGGAATTTAATACGACATCACCGGCGGCTTGATATTGTGTGGCTGCATCATTGATTTGTTGTGCATTCACTTGAATATTTTTACCCGCTTGCAATTGGCTTGCATTGTGTTGGGTGCCTTGAGCGCTGCTATGACCGCCATTGGCTGCAATACCGACATTCACATTAAAGGCTTTATCTTTATTTACGCCTGCACTTGCACTGATATCTACATGCGCGTTTTGCGCAAAACTATCATGGCTATTTTGTGAAGCTTGGTGGTTCACTTGTTGGGCGTTTTCTTCAATATTGTGTCCCGCGGAAAGTTGGCTACCTTGATGGGTAATGGTTTTACCGGTTAGGCGGATATCTTCGGCAGCATTTAATTGACTACCTTGGGTTTCTTGGGTGAGTTCCGATTTAGCTTGGTGATCAACGGTTAGCCCTGCTTTAGCGGTAACGCTGGTCGTGTTGGCTGTCAGCGTGAGACCAAGGTGGGCGGAATCATTATTGCTGTTATGAATATTACTACCGGTTTGGCCAAGGGTGCGAATATGCTCAGCATTGATATTAATTGAACCTTCTTTCGCGTTAACCTGACTGCCGCGTACGGTGACTTCGGAGGCATTTAGGTTGACATCCGCACCACTAACATTGGCTGCACTATAACTGTGTTGGTCTTGTTGAGATTGTTTTTTATAAACATCTAACAAACTGAATTTGACCGTAGCAGAAGCGCTTGGATCGGCTTTATCCGGTGTAACAGCGCTTTGGATTTTGCCATTCAAGTTGCCATTACTATTATTGAGGGTTAGTGAATGGTTGAAATGATCATGTTTGGCATCTGCTTGTAAACTTTGGAAAGTTAATCCTAAGTTAAAGCCGGCGCTACTGCTGTGTTGCTGATGCGAATTAGCTGCACCGGCAATTTCGATACCGCTCTTCGCCGCAATTTCCAATAACCCGGCCGATTGCACATTAGAACCGATGATTTTTACTGATTTATCGGAGGATAACGCAAGGTTGGTTTCTGAAGCCAGTGTTGAGCCTTTAGCTGTAGAGGTATGTTGATAGTTTTCGCTACGGGCTTTCGTAATATTGAAAATAGTGCCTTGGCGACTGCTTTCTCGTTGGGTTTCGGTGGCTTGTACACTATCGATAACAAGTTTACCTTGATTGCCTTGGACGATGCCTTCACCTTGAGAAACTACACGGGAGCCGGAAATTTGTACGCCGTTTTGGGCATCTAATACGGTTTTACCCTGAACGGTAAAGTCTGCACCATGTACGGTTTCACTAGTGTGTCCGGAACCTAAGGTTTTTGCACCGGCCAAGCCACCCCAGAATTTTTGGTCATCATCTAGGTTATAGCTTTCACTAGTTTTTTCCGCAGTGAATTTTAGGGCACCGGTATTTTTTGCGATTAAGTCGCCATCGACTTGGCCAACTACGCCGGCTAATTGCATATCACCTTTGCTACCAAGGATCAGATTTTCTTTCACTTTGAGTTCGGTGGCATCGTAGTGTTGGTTTTTGCTTTCTTGGCTACTTGTGCCGGTGGCTAATTTCGCTGTTTCATTTCTAAAATCGGCTTGAGCATTTTGCTGATCCAAGGATTTCACACCGCGCATTTGTATGCCTTGTTCACCGTAAATTGCACCATTGGTTAGACTAATTACAGCCCCTTCGGCAGTGACCTTACCTTTATTAGCAACGATATTGAGTTGTTCGGTTTGAATATTGGTACGGTGGGCGCTCTCTTGTTGATGAGAGTCTTGTTCGTTGCGATACCAAGAACCTTTATTTTGATGTTTATGATGGGTCGTGATTTGTGTGGTTTTTTCACTGCCAAGATGAACTTGTGCCCCCTGCAGTTTAGTTTCTTTGGCTTCAATATTGGCACCGGAAATCGCGATCAAGCCTTCATTTTGAATGGTCAATTTATCGGTTTTTACGCGGGTTGCACGATATTCTTCCTGGCTACCACCATTGCTTTCCATCACATTGACGGTACCTTGTCTGCCTTTGCTGGTTTGGCCTTGATTACGGTTACGTTGCACATCGCCTTTCAAGACAGTATTCGCACCGGTGAATGCGACTTCTTTGGCTTCTAAGTCGGCTCCTTGGGCGGTGATGGTGGCACGGTCATCGGTGGAGTGGATGCGGATTCGACCGGCTTGCATACTTCCGGCGATTTTACCATCTAATACCTGGCCGGTTTTCTCAACGGTAGTAATGCTAAGAGCACCATCTTGGGCGCGGGCTAATTTATTGCGGCCTTGAATTACATTAATGCCTTGTTCGGTTTTAATTTCACCGTTAATACTAACTTGTGGGGCGATAAAATCGATTTCACTACCTTGTGCGGTGATTTTGCCATTGGTGGTTAGGGCATTAGAACCGGTGACATCATAGCCTTGTAGTTGACCTTCGGCCACTTGTGGTTTGCCGACTACCATGGAGGCGCGCGGTGTATTAATAAAGCCACCACCTTCTACGCTAATTCCGTTCGGGTTGGCTAATACATAATCCGCTTTATCACCAAAGATCTCTTGTGTTCCGGCGATTTTTGAAGGGTTGCGGCTGATGACTTCATTGAGGATAACTGTTGCGGATTGGGTTTGTAGGTGAGGGTTAGCTTTTAATTGACCAGCGAGTTGGGATTGGCCTGCTTGGCGGGAGTTATTGAGAACTGCCCCGGCTTTATCCACGTTGTACTTATTGTATTTATTGTGAGATAAGCCACTATCACTCGGTTTGGCGATATTGATAATTTCTACGCCCTGTTGTCTGCTTACCTGAGTTGCACCATCGGCTGGTGCAATTTCCGCCCAGCTTGTTTGTGCGGCGCAACCAAGAGCGATTGCCAAAGAGAGTTTACTAAGAGTGTGAACTTTAGACATTTTAGTCACCTTATATTTATGGATAGATATAAAACAGGCGGTGTGTCTTCTTTTATGGGGAGCGATGCACGCCGCCTGCGCTGAAAAAAACGTTGAGTATTAAAGCAAAATTCACCTGGTTAGACCACTATAAGAAGGAATTTAAAAAGTGATCTATTTCACAAAAATGAAAATAAGTCTCAACTAAATATGGCGTTAGAATTTGTAACTGAGATTGAACAACCACAATCGTTGCTGCTTAACCCCTTGGGTTGGCGTAAATAAACGACCGTTTGCCCATTCCAAATTGAGTTGCCAATGTGATTGTTGCAAATTGAATCCAACGGCATAAGCCAGCGCCTTTTCACTATGTGAATCTGCTACCGTTGAACGTTGAATTCCCACATCGAAGCCGAGATAAGGACTGATAGTCAAGCCGTTAATTTCTTTTACCCAGGCAAGATTATTATGCAACACCAGATTTTTTTCGGCTGAGATGGAATAATCATTGAGCCCTCGTACCCGATAACGGGAGGTTAAATCTTCCTGCTTAACGGATGGTAAATAATCTCGGCTATATTGTCCGGTGAGTTGATGGGTATGGCAAAATAGTTGTTTACCAATGGCTTGATAACGGTCGAATTTGAGTTCGCCATTCCAGCGCGAAAAATAGCGTTGTAGCGGTTCTGTGGCGGTATCTTTGCTACGTTCATAACGTAAATCGGCCACTAGCGAAGCTCCGTTAAAGAGTTGTAAATGGTTTAGGCCAAGGGAAACGGAAGTCAGTTTCGGGCTTTGTAATTCCAAAACCTCACCGGCCAAGCGATTTTTGCCATCGATGCGTTCTACTTGTAGCGATGCCGTTGAAATATGGTTTTCACCCCGATGAATAACTCGTTCAATGGACAATCCGGCCTGTACGGTACGGCCCTTTTGTTGCAAGCTGAGCGATTGCAATGGCAATTGGTTTTTAAATTGGGAAAGAGAAATAAAGCTATTAAACGTCCAATAGCCGTAAGGTAACGAATAATAAAGCAGCGCCGAACGGCTGAATTTGTGACGGGATTTTAAGGTAGTAGCGAGATTCAGATAGAGTACATCGGATAGTCCAAAAAGATTGCCCAACACAATATTGGCTTTACTTTGGAATCGATCATAGGTTTTGGAGGCAAAGTTATCCAAGGCGAGGGAGGCGCTGATTGGAGTACTGCGCTGATTATCAAAGGCTAGCGCAATTTCACCATTTTTAGCCGGCAACACATCCACACTGACCTTATTGCCAACGATTCGATTTGCCTGATCCAAGGCTTGATCCAAATCCTGAATACGTAATGGCTGGCCTAATGCATTTGGCATTAATTGATTGATCCTAAAACCATTATCCGGGCTTTCAAGCTTCGCGATTCGTCCTTCAAACACATGTACTGTAAGGGCTCCTGAATGATCGTCTTCAAACTGCAACGGATTATGCACATAACCGGCAGCCAAATAAGCAGCGGTCAGATCGCGGCTGAGTTGATTAAGTCGTTGTTCATTAAGGCATTCGCCAGCCTGTGGTGTAAAAGGTGTCGGATCAATCAGGGTTACTCCGACAAAGCGTACGCGTTGATAATCTAAACAAACCTGTGATAAATCTTCGCTGATGGCTTGTTGGTTGGTGGTTTGGTGTTGGTGTTGGCTCAGCCAACGTTGTTGGGTATGTTGTTGGAGTTCCCAAAATTGATTGCGCGCCTGTTGCAGTGCTTCACTGCTATCATCTGCCCAAGCAGGCAAAGCGGCAAGTAATAATGTACCGATGAGAATTTTATTCATGATTTTCCTTTATTATAAAAATAAGTCGTTCCTTGGGTCGCTAAGTTTAGTGAAAAAATCAGAGTGAGAAAATCGGCTTTTTTAGTTTTTTTGACACTTCTAATAAAATCAATAACTTAGCTGTTGTTTTTGGACAAACTCGAGAAATCTAAGGGGCGTTTATATTCGCTAGAGAGATATTTGGACAAAAAGAAAGGGTGCCTTAGGCAGGCACCCTATGAAAAGATTAGCGACCGTTACGCTCGAAATAAAGCACGGTAGCTGCAACACGGGAATGTACGTTAAGTTTGCGCAATAAGTTGCGGATATGAACCTTAACGGTTTCCTCAGAAATAAATAGTTGGCCGGCGATTTGTTTATTGGAAAGGCCGGTGGCGATTAAGCGTAATACATCCATTTCACGCTCGGTTAGGGTGTCAATGGGATCCTGAACTTGCTTGCGTTCCAATAGCAAGTTTTTAATCGAATCGCTTAAAATCACCTCGCCTTGTGCGATGCGTTTGATTTGTGACAATAGTACATCCGGTTCGGTATCTTTCAATAAATAGCCGTCCGCACCTGCATCAATTAAGGTATAAATATCGTTTTTTGCATCGGAAACGGTGAGGATGAGAATTCGCGCATCCACCTCTTCTGCTCGCAAGCCTTTCAGGGTATCCAAACCGGATAGGCCTTTCATATTAAGATCTAAAATGATTAAGTCCGGCTGGGTTTGTAATGCTACGGTAATCCCTTCCGCACCATTTCCCACATCGGCGACCACTTCAAAACAATCATCTAACTCAACCAATTGTTTAATGCCGCGACGCATTAGCGGATGGTCATCAATAATCAATACTCTTAATTTCTCTTGCATAATATCCCCGACGGTTTGTCGGCTCCTCATTTTGGGTTAGCAACTGCTATTCTAGCGATAATTAATGGGGGTTCCAAATAGATTTTCGGCTATAGCAATTTTTTTAGCTGATATAAATAAGCCAAGGCCTGTTTTGGGCTTAACTCATCAGGATCGAGCTGTTCAAGGGCTTCGCGCAAGGCATCCGGTTCGCTATATAGCGCCAGCTCACCCTGTTCATGTTGCAATTGGCGCAACTCTTGTAATTGTTTATCGCCTTGGTGGGCGCTGAGGCTTTCCAGTTGATGCAGTTTTTGTTTGGCTAATTTCACTACTTGTGGTGGTACACCAGCTAAAGCAGCTACCGCCAAACCATAGCTTTTACTTGCTGCGCCTTCTTGTACGCTGTGTAAGAACGCGATGGTATTGTTGTGTTCTAGAGCATCCAAATGAATATTGGCAACCCCCGGCAGACTCTCCGGTAAGGCCGTCAGCTCAAAATAATGGGTAGCAAATAGGGTGAGCGAGCGGATTTTACGAGACAACCATTCTGCACAGGCCCAAGCTAAGGAAAGCCCATCATAGGTTGACGTACCTCGTCCAATTTCATCAATAAGCACCAAACTTTGAGCGCCCGCCTGATGCAAAATATTAGCCATTTCTGTCATTTCTACCATAAAGGTTGAGCGTCCAGAGGCCAGATCATCGGAGGCTCCGATGCGTGTGAAAATACGATCGATTGGACCCAAGCATGCACTGTCCGCCGGTACATAGGAACCGATATGAGCTAATAAGGCAATCAGTGCGGTTTGTCGCATATAGGTACTTTTACCGCCCATATTGGGGCCGGTAATAATGAGTAAATGGCGTTCGTTATCGAGTTTCAGCGGATTAGCGATAAAAGGTTCTTTGATTACCTGTTCTACGACCGGATGACGCCCTCCCTCAATATGTACACCGATGGCATCACTAAATTGTGGTGCCACGTAATTTAAGGTTGCCGCCCGTTCCGCCAGATTGCTTAATACATCCAGTTCGGCTAAGGTTTGTGCGGCCAATTGCAAGGCACCTAAACGCGGTAATAGTAAATCGAATAATTCATCGTACAGTTGTTTTTCCAAAGCCAATGCTGCGCTTTTGGATTTAAGTACTTTATCTTCATATTCCTTTAATTCGGGAATGATATAACGCTCGGCATTTTTTAAGGTTTGCCGACGCACATAATGAATTGGTGCCTTATGGGCCTGTCCGGCACTAATTTGAATGTAGTAGCCATGTACTGCGTTGAAGCCAATTTTTAAAGTATCGATACCGGTAGCCTGGCGTTCACGCAATTCTAATTGTTCCAAGTATTCTGTGGCTCCGGTTGCCAGACTACGCCATTCATCCAATTCTGAATGATAGCCTGCGGCAATTACGCCACCATCACGAATTAACAGCGGTGGATTTTCGCCAATCGCCCGTTGTAGCAGATCCCATTCTGCGGAAAAGTCTTCAATTCGGGCAAACAATCGTTGGCTTTGTAGGGCATCAATAGCCTGTAATGCCGTAGCAAGATGTGGTAATTGGCTTAAGGCGGCCCGTAATCGGGTGAGATCCCGTGGGCGGGCACTACGTAACGCCACACGAGTTAGAATTCGCTCCATATCCCCGACATTGTGTAGTAATGGTTGAAGCGTATCGGGTAAATCTGCTGCAATTAGCTCGCCGATTGTTTGTTGGCGTTGTAATAGGGTTTGCCGTTGACGAATTGGTTGATGCAACCAGCGTTTCAGTAGTCGGCTACCCATAGGAGTGACGCATTTATCCAACACCGAAGCAAGAGTATTATCGGTTCCACCGGCAAGATTTTGGGTGAGTTCCAGGTTGCGTCGGGTTGCGGCATCCAATTGGATAATATCCTGTTTGGCCTGCAGACTGATGGATTGAATATGCGGTAGTGCACCGCGTTGGGTTTCTTTGGCATATTGCAATAAACATCCTGCGGCAGATAAGCCTAGCGGTGCTTTTTCTACTCCAAAGGCGCGCAAGTCTTTTGTGCCGAATTGACGATTTAGCTCGTTGATAGCGGTGGATAATTCAAATTCCCAAATTGGTCGTCGCCGTAGCCCTGAATAAGGGGTGAGTAACGCCATTTCTTGAAAATCTTCACAATATAGTAATTCTGCCGGGCGTAGCCGTTGTAATTCAGCCGCAAGTGTGGCGGTATCGGCAGGTTCGCATAGTTGAAAGCGCCCTGAAGCCATATCTAAGCTGGCTAAGCCGAATTTATCGCGTTCTTGATATAACGCCACAATTAAATTATCCGTACGTTCTGGCAAGAGCGCTTCATCACTGACTGTCCCAGGAGTGACAATGCGCACGATTTGACGTTCCACCGGGCCTTTAGCTGTAGCAGGATTACCGATTTGTTCGCAAATGGCCACGGATTCACCCAATTGCACCAATTTTGCCAAATAGCCTTCTACTGCATGATAAGGTACTCCTGCCATCGGAATAGGCTGTCCGGCAGATTGGCCACGTTTAGTTAGCGAAATATCTAACAAGGCTGCAGCTTTTTTGGCATCGTCATAAAATAATTCATAAAAATCCCCCATCCGATAAAACAGTAAAATTTCCGGATTTTGTGCTTTGAGTTGCAAATATTGCTGCATCATTGGCGTGTGTTGGGCGAAATTATCCATGGCATCCTCGGCTGACATTTGAAAGGGCGGTATTATACCCGCTTTTGCTTTTTTGGGAAAAAACCGTATTGGGGGAATTTAGTGGGCATAAAATCGCCCTCTAACACGCTAGGATTAGTACGTTTTTTCCAGTATAATTCGCGCCACTTTTAGCCAACTCCAGAACCGAATTATGAAGACTAAATACACTCTCATTTCGCTCTCCATTTTTACCGCGCTCTATAGCCAAGCGGGCTTTGCAGACTTGCGTGAGCAGTGTTTGTTGGGCGTTCCGAAATTTACCGGCGAACCGGTTCAGGGCTCCATCAATGATCAACCCGTTTATATTGAAGCCGATGATGCTTTGATTAATCAACCAACTTCAGCAGTTTATCGTGGGAATGTTGATCTTAAACAGGGTACTCGTCATTTGGTTGCCGATTCAGTGGAGGTGACGCAACAGGGTGATGCTAATAATTTGCAGAGAATTGCCCGTTTGCAAGGCGGCTTTGATTTCAAAGATGATCAAATTAATTTAAAAGGACAGAATGCGGAATTTAATTTAAATAGCCGTGACGGTAATGTGACCGGCGCTGATTATCAGTTGGTAGGTCGTCAAGGGCGCGGTACCGCACAGGATATTGAATTGCGTAATAATTATCGCCTGTTCAAAAATGCGACCTTTACTTCTTGCTTACCAGGTGACAATGCTTGGACAATTGATGCTAAGGAAGTGAAACAACACATCCAAGAAGAATATGCCGAGATGTGGCATGCCAAATTCAAGATTTTAGGCGTACCAGTATTTTATACACCATATTTGCAATTACCGATTGGTGACCGTCGCCGTTCCGGTCTATTGGCTCCATCTGCCGGTTCTTCTAGCCGTGATGGTTATTGGTATGCTCAACCAATCTATTGGAATATTGCACCGAATTATGATGCGACCTTTACACCGAAGTATATGTCCCATCGTGGTTGGCAAATGAATGGTGAATTTCGTTATCTGACCCATCTGGGGGAAGGCAAAATCGCCGGTGAGTATTTAAATCGCGATCGCTATAAAGACTACGTAAGTGAAAATCGGAAACGTCATTTATTCTATTGGAATCATAGTTCAGCATTTTTAGAAAACTGGCGATTGAATATCGACTATACCAGAGTTAGTGATAAACGTTACTTCACCGATTTTGACTCCGAATATGGTTCCAGTACCGATGGCTATGCCGATCAATATGCGCGTATCGCCTACTATCAGCCACACTGGAATTTCGCCGTTTCGGCTCGTCAATTCCAGGTATTTGATGAGGTGGATATCGGACCTTATCGGGCTCTGCCGCAAATTGACTTTAATTATTATAAAAATGATTTGGCCAACGGTTGGTTGGATTTCAAATTATTCTCTCAAGCGGTGCGCTTTGATAATGACAGTGCTTTAATGCCGACTGCGTGGCGTTTCCACGTAGAGCCAAGTTTAAACTCGAACTTATCGAATAAATACGGTAGTTTAAATATTGAAACCAAACTTTACGCGACCCATTACAATCAGAAAAAAGGTAATGGCGCTGGCGCTGAAGATGTTCAAAAATCGGTAAATCGGGTACTTCCACAATTGAAAGTGGATTTACAAACGGTGTTGGCGACTGAGAAAACATTATTTGAGGGATATAAACAAACTCTTGAGCCACACGTGCAATATTTATATCGTCCGTATCGTGATCAAAGTAATATCGGCTCTAGCCAAGTAAGTGATTATTTAGGTTATGGTTACGATTCTGCATTAGTACAGCAGGACTATTATTCACTGTTCCGTGATCGCCGTTTCAGCGGATTGGATCGCATCGCCTCAGCAAATCAGGTAACAGTTGGCGGTACGACCCGTTTCTTTGATAAAACAGCGGCCGAGCGTTTTAATTTCTCTGCCGGACAAATTTATTATTTAACGGACTCACGGATCGATGATAATTCCAATAATGATGCGCCGAAAGGTTCTTCAGCTTGGGCGTTGGAATCTAATTGGCGTATCAGCGACCAATGGAATTGGCATGGTAGTTATCAATATGATCCGCAAACTCGCCATGCGGCATTAGCGAATAGCAGCATTGAATTTAATCCGTCGAAAAATAACTTGATACAGTTAAATTATCGCTATGCTAGCAAAGATTATATCAACCAAAACTTAGGTGCTTCAGCGAACCGTTACAATCAGGATATTAAGCAAATTGGTCTGGTTGCCGCTTGGGAAGTTAACGATAATTGGGCGGTTGTGGGGAAATATTACCAAGATATCGCTTTGAAAAAACCAGTAGAGCAATATCTAGGCGTGCAATATAACAGCTGTTGCTGGTCGGTTGGAGTTGGTGCCCGTCGCTATGTAACCAGTCGCCAAAATCAACAGCCTAATGAAGTGCTATACGATAATAGCTTTGGTTTTACCTTTGAATTGCGTGGTTTAGGTAATAATGATCATCAAAGCGGTATTCAAGAAATGCTGAGAAAAGGTAAACTACCTTATATTCAGGCTTATAGTTTATAAATAGAAAATAAAAACCGTATTTGTAAAAATACGGTTTTTTTGCTTTGGATTAAGTGTTAAAAAATTCGTGGATTTGCTGCATCACTAAAGCACGGATTTCATCCCGTTCAAATAAAATCTCATGCTTGGCATGCGTGATTAGCCGACAATCTGCTTGTGGAAATAGTGTTGTCAGCATTGGTAAATGTTGATTATTTACAATCTTTTCTTTTTCTGCTTGTAAAATCAGTACTGGGATTTCAATTCTTGGAAGGATTTTCGGTAATCGTTTAATTGCATTTAAACATAGGTGTACCCAGCGAAAAGTTGGGCCGCCTAAGTGAATTTCCGGATATTTGCGATTAATTCGATTCATCCATTTCATACGGGTTCGACAATGGCTGAGTTCGTTGTTGTCCAAGTGTGCTGGTCGATATGCGCCCTTGCCGAATACATAACGACGCCCTTGACCTGCGGCTATCATTAGACCAATTAGCAACTCATCGCGCAATGGACTTTTCAACGGCACACCGAAAAATGGTGAGGACAGTACTGCTTTATTGATGCGATGATCAAAATCGGCCAAGTAATAGGTGGAAATCAGTGCTCCTAGTGAATGGGCAAGTAGGTATTGCTGCTGGTAGTGTCGGTTTTGAACGGCTTTATCGATAATCTTAGCCATATCTGCTGCATAAAAACGAAATTCGTCCAGATGTCCTCTGTCACTGCCAATAATGAGGCGTTCCGAATACCCTTGACCTCGATGATCAAACAACAATACATCAAAGCCTTGTTGGTAGAAGTCATGAGCCAGTTCCGTCCATTTCAACATATTTTCTGCTCGACCATTAACCAAAATTATTAATTTTCTGATCGCGCTTTCGGGATGAACCAAATGACGATAAGCCAGTTTGATATTTCGCTCACCATAAAGATATTGCGTAGGAAATTGTTCAAAAAAAGGCAATAACTCTGCTAGGGCAAATTGATGAAAATAGGGTTCTCGGCTCATGATTTTTCTAATGAAAAGGGCGTAGTGAATACGCCCTTGTGGAGAAAGTAAAGCTTACGCTACCAATTGTTTTAAGATACGGCGAACAGGCTCAGCCGCGCCCCATAATAATTGGTCACCTACAGTAAAGGCAGCTAAGTATTCCGGACCCATTGCCAGTTTACGTAAACGACCAACCGGTACGCTTAATGTACCTGTTACTTTAGCCGGCGTTAATTCACGTAATGTGGTTTCTTTGTCGTTTGGAATTACTTTCACCCATTCGTTGTGAGCTGCTAAAATTTGTTCGATTTCTTCTAATGGTAAGTCTTTTTTCAGTTTGATGGTGAACGCTTGGCTATGGCAACGTAATGCACCGATACGTACACATAAACCATCTACCGGAATTGGGTTGTCGCTTAAACCTAGGATTTTGTTGGTTTCTGCATAGCCTTTCCATTCTTCTTTAGTTTGTCCGGTTTCTGGAAGAAGTTTGTCAATCCAAGGGATTAAACTACCACCTAATGCCGCACCAAAGTTATCTGTTGGGAAGCTATCAGAACGCATTTCTGCAGTCACTTTACGTTCAATATCTAAAATTGACGAAGCAGGGTCTTTTAATTCGCTTGAAACTGCTTGTTCTAATAAACCCATTTGTGAAAGTAATTCACGCATATTTTTTGCGCCTGCACCTGAAGCCGCTTGGTAAGTTGCGACAGATACCCATTCCACTAAATCTTTTTCAAATAAACCACCGATAGCCATCAACATTAAGCTCACGGTACAGTTACCACCCACGAAAGTTTTAATGCCTTTTTTCAAGCCTTCAGAAATCACGTGTTGGTTTACTGGATCAAGCACGATAATTGCATCATCTTTCATACGTAGTGCAGAAGCAGCATCAACCCAATAACCATCCCAACCTGTTGCTTTTAATTTTGGATAGACTTCATTGGTATAGTCGCCACCTTGACAGGTCACGATAATGTCTAATTTTTTAAGTTCTTCAATGTCGAATGCATTTTTAAGTTCACCTGCCTCTTTACCTGCAAATACAGGCGCTTTTTGACCTGCTTGAGACGTGGTGAAGAAAACAGGATTAATATTGGCAAAATCTTGCTCTTGCACCATACGATCCATTAATACGGAACCGACCATTCCGCGCCAACCGATAAAACCGACGTTTTTCATGTTTTTTCCTTCTTTAATGTTGTGTTAAACGGTTCTATTAATTACAAGATAGCGCCTGCAAAAGCAAGTGTTTTGTCTACAGGCTAGAGAGAAATTTGATTTCGCTTAGGTGTTTAACAAAAAAATCCCCTATTCGGGGATTTTTATTTATTTTTTAGCTTTTTTCTTTGTAGATGATTGGGTTTGCAAATTGGTTACTTTCCACTCATCAACTTTAGCTAACAGGACTTTACCTAGCGGGCTTGGATCACCGGTAAATAGTGTTTTCAGACCATTATTTTCAATAATATGGCGGCGTAATTGCAAACGCTCTTGGTGATTTTCCGCTAGACGGATTGCGCGTTCCACGTATTCATCAACGGTTTGTGCGATTAGCCATTCCGGTAAACCAAGACGTTTAAATAGTCCTTCATCGATATGTTCATGTACTTCCGGCCCGGTTTTACACACACCAACTAAACCTAAAGTCACCATGTCGATAATACCGTTGGTGTTACCGAATGGGAATGGATTCACCATCATGTCACAATTTTGGAGGATGCTTAAATATTGGTGATAAGGCTTATGTGGATAAGCGGTAGCATCATCCCCCAAATAAGACTGAATAAAACGAGCCACATACGGATGGGTAACCCCGCTAGATTGGCCAAGGGCAAAATGGAAATGTACTTTTACTTTGGCTCGATCGCGAATTGCTTTTAACGCCTCTAAGAAATACGGGTTAAGTTTCATCGTAGTAGACGCGATACCGATATTGACCACTTCCGGATTTTCACGCAGTTGGTACGCTATATTTTGTGGTGCTAATGAAGATGGTACATAAGGCAAGGCATCCTTTGGCAAGCGCAGTAAGGTTTCGCTAAAACATTCTTCGGAACCAACATAATCGTCTTCAACGATAACGTATTCGATAAAATCGGAATAGGTGGTTGCTGGGTGGCCAAGGGCTATGACTTGTACTGGGGCTAAACGGGTATTGCTGGCAAAGATAGTAAGCATATCCATCCCGATACTTGGCATATAAAACACCGCTGCACCATTTTCTTCACAGATGGCTTTGAGATTATTGAGTCTCTCAAAAATGTTATTACCCTTGATGAGATGAAATTCATCAAACACAGCTCGGCCAGCCTCATCTACTGCGTCATTACCAATACCGATTAAATGAAAGCGCTCACGGGCGGCAATCATTGAGGTGGAATGGGTACGATAAATGGAATGGGAGGAATGGAAATGCTCTAACAGCACGACCATCACCGGTTTACCATTACGCTCACCTAATTTACGCACATCGCGGTCAGTCCAGTCGCCGGCCAGTAAATGACGACGAATGACTTGGTTTAATGCATGTTTTACCTGATGTTTATTAGCGGCGATATCATAGCTACAATGCATGTAGACATCGTGGGAAATTGCACTCGGTAAATTATTAAGGTTTTCGATTTGCGCCAAGTATTTCGGAAACCATTGTAAAAGAGTTCCACGTTTGCCAAACGCCTCAGAGGTACCGATAAAGCGTGGTGATTGCAGCGCAAAACAGAGGGATGCACATAATTCCGGATCCAGATTCCATAATGCATCAAGATTCAAGGACACATTAGATTCCGGCAAATACATAATACAGAATTTAATCAATGAGGATTTGCTTGGATCAATATGGATATCCAATGGGTTTTCCGGATTTGGATTACGATTGTAGGTTTGTAATATGTGGTCAGCATTAATGTAAGGTGAGCTGGCAAAAATCATGCACAGCCAGCGTTGCAATGTAAGAAAACGTAGTGCCCCGGATTCAGAAATCTCCAATTTGGGATCACGGAATAATTCGCTGGTGGCATTAGCCATACGGGTACAAAAATGACGGATTTGTTCCTGCGGTAAATTATTAAGTTGTTGCGGAAAATCGATCTCAATACCTTCAATACCTCCGAAATTGCTATCGACCTGAGTCAAAATATCCAATAAAGCGACACAGGCTGCTTCGTAGTTTCGGGCAGCGACCTCTTTTTCAAACTGGATTACGCTTGGATTTTGTTGTTCCGTCATAATGGATTTCCTCTTAATTATTAACAATGACCCCAGAGATCATATTCATCTGCATCGGTAATGGTGACTTGAATAATATCGCCCGTTTTTACCGGCATGCTGCTTTGATTATCAACATACACCACACCATCGATTTCCGGAGCATCAGCTTTGGAACGGCCGATAATACCTTCTTCATCAATTTCATCCACAATCACATCAAGGGTTTTGCCAATTTTTTGTTGTAGGCGTGCGGCGGAAATTTCTTGCTGTAATTGCATAAAGCGATGGAAACGTTCTTCTTTTACTTCTTCCGGCACTTGGTCGGCCATGGTGGTAGCATCGGCACCTTCCACCGGGCTAAATTTAAAGCAGCCTACGCGATCTAGTTGTGCTTCCTTCAAGAAATCCAATAGCATTTGGAAATCTTCTTCGGTTTCCCCAGGGAAACCGACAATGAATGTGGAACGCAGGGTTAAATCCGGACAAATTTCCCGCCATTGCTTAATGCGCTCTAAGGTGCGCTCGATTTTACCCGGGCGTTTCATCGCCTTTAAGATTTTCGGACTGGCGTGTTGCAATGGGATATCCAAATAAGGCAACAATAGACCTTCCGCCATTAATGGAATTAAATCATCCACATGCGGATATGGGTAAACATAGTGCAAGCGTACCCAAATGCCTAATTTACCGAGCTGTTTGCAGAGGGTCATTAGGTCATTTTTAATTGGCATACCATTCCAGAAAGCCGTTTTTACGCCACCTTGCTGACGTTGCGTATCCATTGCATAGGCGGATGTATCTTGCGAGACCACCAACAATTCTTTTACACCGGCTTCAGCCAAGCGTTTGGCTTCATCCAGTACTTGGGTAATGGAACGGCTTTCCAAATCACCACGCAATGATGGGATAATACAGAAGGTGCAACGGTGATCACAGCCTTCCGATATTTTCAAATAGGCGTAATGTTTCGGGGTCAGTTTTATCCCCTGTTTCGGTAGTAATCCCAAATACGGATTACTCGCTGGTTTTGGCACGTATTTGTAGACTTGTGCCATTACCGTTTCATAACTGTGTGGCCCGCTGACTTCCAATACTTTTGGATGCACTTGGCGGATTTGATCTTCTTTCGCGCCAAGACAACCGGTTACGATAACCCGTCCGTTTTCTTGCAAAGCCTCACCAATGGCTTCAAGGGATTCCTGTACTGCGCTATCGATAAAGCCACAGGTGTTGACGATGACTAAATCGACATTTTCATAACTGGGTACGATGTTATAACCATCGGCACGCAGCTCGGTTAAAATACGTTCGGAGTCCACCAAATTTTTAGGACATCCTAAACTCACAAAGCCGATATTCGGCGTTGAATTCGACATAAATTCTGTTTCCAATCAGTAAAAAGCGCTAGATTTTACTCAATTTTTAAACAAAAGGCGATAAACAAAGGCAACCCAAGCGAATTTAGCGTAAACTACAGCGCTCTTTATTTTGTAGCTAAACCAAGGACCCAATGGACAATTCTCTTTTTTTGCAATTTCTTAGCAATTCCAATCACGCCATTATTCTCGGCAAAATGGCAATGGCATTAACCCTCGGCTGTATCATCGGCTTAGAACGGGAACTGAAAAGTAAACCCGTAGGGGTGAAAACCTGTGCAATTATTGCAGTAACGACCTGCGTGCTGACCATCGTTTCGATTCAGGCGGCAGAGCATTATGCGCAGGTTTCAGATAATATTCGTACCGACCCGATGCGACTAGCCGCTCAAGTAATTAGTGGTATCGGTTTTTTAGGCGCGGGGGTAATTTTGCACAAGAAAAATGATGCAATTTCCGGTTTAACCACCGCGGCAATTATTTGGGCCGCTGCAGCCATTGGCGTGGCTACCGGCGCGGGTTTTATGTTCGATGCGATTATCGCGACTCTGATGATTTTGGTGGCTATTCGTCTAAGCCCATTGGTACAACGTTTTGTGCGCCGTAAACGGCATAAACGCCACACTCGTCTGATCATTCAGCTATCTAGCGTACAGGCTATTGGCAAGGTCACAGACTTATTGCTAAACCACCAATATCGGATTGAAAACTTAAATCTTAAGGATTTAGAAAATGGCGAAGTGCGCTTACAGGTGCGTTGCCAACCGATGGATAACACGATGCTGAAGGAAGTCTATTTGTTACTGAAATCGGAAGCAGAGGTGTTGGCTATCGAGCTGGAAAGTTAAGCCACAACGCCCTATCGAAAACAGAAGTTTTTGTAAAAATCAACCCTAAGTTATTGATTTTATTAGGGTTGATTTAAAAATCCCAAAATCAGCCTATTTTTTCTCACTCCAGTCACTGTTCTGCTTAAGTGACACGATTCCTACACCATCAGGATTGCGATCCCTGACCTTCTTAAGAATTATTTTTATTTTCATTGTGGTATTTTTTCTTTTTGGGATCAGTTACTTATCTTTATTTTTTATTTGCTGTCGGCGGTTGAATGCGCAATAATGCCAAGGCTGCTTAAGTTGTTTGGGCGGCTTTTTCGTTTTATCGGCAAAATGCCTGAAAAACAACATAAGCATAATTATAAAAGTCGAAGGCGGCCTTTAGGCTGACACTATCGGCAATAAAAATAAATTTTAATCTCTAAGGTAATAAACAAATGAAAGGACTTAATCTCTTAAAGCCTTCCTTGGCTGCACTCGCAGTTTCTGTAATTTGCGCTTCCGCGCAGGCCTCAATCGTGCGTAACAATGTCGATTATCAGTATTTCCGTGACTTTGCCGAAAACAAAGGTATTTTCCGCGTTGGTGTGAGCAATATTGGTATTTATAACAATCAAGGACAGTATGTCGGTACGATGTTACCGAATGTACCAATGCCGGATCTTGCGGTTACCAACCGTCGTCAAGGTATTGCCACCCTGTTTCACCCGCAATATGTTTCCAGTGTTAGACACATCAGCGGCTATTATGGCGAGGTGCAATATGGTGCAGATAGCAATAATCCGGACAATCATCACTTCGATTATTTAGTGGTTGAGCAAAATAACCACCCGGGATTGGATTTCCAAACGCCACGTTTACATAAACTGGTTACCGAAGTGGCACCAATTGCGGTAAATACGGCAGAGTTCCGTCAAAATGCGTTTTTAGATAAAGCGCGTTATCCGTATTTCGTACGTGTTGGCTCCGGTCTTCAAAAATCCCGTAATCAATATGGACAAAACCGTGATGTAGCCAGTTTCTACCAGTATTTAATTGGCGGTACCCCGATGCGTCCGCTGAGTTCCGACATTTCCAAAGCACAATTTGATGGCAATCTCTTTAATGATGGATTATCAACCTATGCCCTACCGGGAGATAGTGGCTCCCCGTTGTTTGTCTATGATGCGTGGGAAAAACGTTGGAAATTGGCGGGTAATTTGGCCACTTATTACGGCGAGAACGATTCCCGCAATGATTATACGGTTGCTCAAAACATATATATGGCAAATGCCATTAAAGATGATGAAATTGATTTTCCTATTCGTGCCCAAACGATTTACTGGAAAGGCGATGGTGCTTCAAGTTCAAAATTAAAATTAGCGGATCCGGCGAAAAAACATCTGGATACCAATACCGATCGCCCGTCTCTTGCCAACGGTAAAAGCGCACACTTTAGCGGTGTAGATGGCAGTGAAATCGTTTTACAAAACACAATTAATCAAGGTGCAGGTGCACTTTATTTCAACAACAATATGACCGTGCGTGCCGAGAATAACAATGATACTTGGACTGGCGCAGGCGTGGTGGTTAACGCTAATAAAACCGTTGATTGGCAGGTTAAAAATCCACAAAGTGACCGTCTCTCTAAATTAGGGGCTGGTACTTTATTGGTAAATGGGAAAGGCAAAAACCTTGGCGATATTAGCGTGGGGGAAGGTACCGTAATTTTGGATCAAAAAGCTGAAAACGGTCAGCAACAAGCCTTCAATCAAGTGGGTATCACCAGCGGTCGTGGTACAGTCGTGCTAGCCAATGATAAACAGGTTAATCCGAATAATATTTACTTTGGTTTCCGTGGTGGACGTTTGGATCTGAATGGTAATGCCTTGAACTTCAATTACATTCAGAATGCTGATGAGGGTGCCAAAATTGTCAACCATAACCGCAATCAAGCAGCTTCCGTTACCATTGGAAAAGAGTTAACTGAAAACGAATTAGAATGGGTAAATTGGAGTAAAAAACCACAGACTGCATTGGGAATTTATGAGTATGTGAATACCCATAGAAATAACCGTACCGATTATTTCCGCTTGAAACCAAACGGTAATCCAAATCAGTTTTTCCCACTTGATCAAAATTCCAGCAATGATTGGGAATTCTTAAGTAGCGATAAAGCTGAAGCAATTAAAAAACTCAGTGCCGCTCACGCATTGGCAACATTCAGTGGTAGTTTTGGCGAAACCGATGCTAATCGTCCGAATGGTGCCTTGAATGTCACCTTCAATCCAAGCAATTCAAATAATTTATTATTGCTAAATGGTGGTGCGAATTTAAACGGCAATTTGAGTGTTGCCAATGGCCACATGGTACTTGCCGGTACTCCGGTAGAACATGCTTACGACTATTTGCAAAATCGCGAAGTGATTCGTGAAAACGAATGGACGGATCGTCAATTTAGTGCCCGCGAATTTAATGTTAACGGCAATGGTGTGTTGGAAAGCGGCCGTAACGTGACTCAATTAAACGGTAACTTTAATGCCAAGGAACAAGGTCAAGTGAAATTAGGCTTTGTGCGTGGTGAATCGAAAAATTGTTATCGTTCAAGCCATAGTGGAGAAACCCGTTGCGAAAATAATGCTTCTTTGAGCGATGGTGTATTTAATCAATTGCCGACCACCCAAGTGAAAGGTAATGTAAATCTTCAAGGCCAAAGCCAATTACAATTAGGCAAAGCTCATTTACATGGACAAATTCATGCGGACGATAACACTCGGGTGAATTTAAAACCGCAAGCCCAATGGACTCTAACCGGCGCAAGCCAAGTGGGTCATTTAGCTCTTGCGGCCGGTAGTCAGGTAACCCTCAATGCCCGCTATGATGAAGTTGCCAATAATTACAAAGGTCATGTGGATTTCAACCAACTGACGGTTAATGGCAATTTATCCGGTTCCGGACATTTCCGTTTCTTGACCAATGTGGCTGCGCATCGAGGCGATAATATCGTAGTCAATGGCTTAGCTAGTGGTGCATTCTTACTTACGGTGAAAAATACTGGTCTTGAACCGAACGAAGTTAGCCCATTAAGTTTGGTGAAATTGAATAATCCGCAACAACGCCAAGAAAGCGTGCGCTTTGCCTTGGAAAATGGCTATGTGGATTTAGGGGCTTATCGTTATATTTTAGCGAACAACAATAACGATTATCGCCTTTACAACCCATTACGTGATGCGGAATTACACAACAATCAATTGCCGCAACGTAGTCAGCAGGAAAGTAAGGCTGAGTTTGAGGCTGTGCGTAAGGAAATTCAGGAAAAACAACGTGAGTTGAATAGCTTGAATGCGCAGTATGAACGGGCGAAAAGAGAGCATAATGCAAATAATGCGGAAATTACCCGTTTGCAAAATAGCATTAATCAAACCGATGCCAAATTACGTAAGGTGGTGAATGAATACAACAATATTAACCACAAACGTACTGCAAGACGTAATTGGTTGTATAGTCAATACAATCAATTACAGGCTAATTTAAGTCAACAAAACAGCAAGTTGGCTACTGCTAAGGACAAAGCAGCAGCTTCACAAAGCTCGCAGGATAGTGCGATGGCCTTGGTGACTAAATTACGTCAGGAAATCAGCGGTTTGACTGAACAACAAAACAGCTTGCGCCAAGAAATGGCAGGTCATGGCAACAATAACTATGCGGCCAGCATTGCGAAGGCGCGTGAATTGTGTGCTGCTCAAGGGTTAAATGATGAGATTTGCCGTAAAGTTGCAAAATTGGCCGGCCCGGGCGATGCCAGCTCCTTTGAGGAGGCCTTAGATGCGGCAGTTAGCCAATTGGAGGCTGCCGATCAGGCGCTTAACGTAGCGAATAGTCAAGGCAACCCACTAGCGATTGGTGATGCAGAGAAAGCGGTAGAACAAGCGGCACAAGCTGTATTGGCAAATTTGCACAAAGCCTATTCAAGCTTGGCTGAAATTGAGCAATTCCTAGCCGCCCAAGCCAACTCGGTGAGTATGCCGGTACAAGCCGCGTTAATCAGTCGTTACTCTAATACGGCACTATCCGAAATGTCGGCTAACGTGAATGCCGCGTTACAAATCGGACGTAACCTGGATCGTCACTTGTTAAGCCAAGACAAGTCCAATGTTTGGGTGAATACAGAATCGACCAAGCAAAATTATCATTCCGATTTCTATCGCCCATATAAACAAACCTTAACACTCACACAAATCGGTGTGGCACAAGAGGTTAATGACAATGTTCAAGTCGGTGCAGTATTGTCTCATTCCCATGCATCCAACCGTTTTGATGAGAATGTCAGCGGTAAAGGTCGTTTGCTCAGCTTAAATGGTTATGTGAAAGGTCATTGGGATAACGGATTGTTTGGCAGTCTTGATCTTGGTTATGGCCGTAGCCGTAACACCATCGACTTTGATGGTCAAAGCAACGTCTTCCACCGTAATATTTTTAGCGTGGGTGCGAATGTTGGCTATCAATGGCAAGGTTGGGTGAATATTCAACCATCGGTAGGCGCACGTTACTATCGCATGTCAAAAGCGAACTACCGTTTATCGGAAGCAAATATTGAAAGTCGTGCGCTGAATTTGATGACCTATCATGCGGGATTACAATTAAGTAAAACCCTTGATTTGGGGGGCTTCAAATTGACTCCAAGCATTGCCAGCTACTATAACGATGCTCGTCAACGTAAAATGGCCGTAGATGGTGCATTAGCGGTGAATAATGTGGCATTGCAACAACAATTCGGGCGCTATTTCAGCCACGAAGTTGGGGTTGGCGCACAATGGAATCAATGGCAGTTAAGTGCTCAAGTTGGCATGCTGAAAGGTTCTGATATCACCCGTCAACGCTATGCTGCAGTTAAACTCGGCTACACTTGGTAAGACAGAAGGGGCATTGACCGGCGTTAATGCCCATTTTTAAAACACCTCTAATAAAATCAATGACTTACGTTTGGTTTTTAGAAAAACTTTGTTTTTCCTGAGGGCGTTGATAAAGGCCTGAAAGAGCTATCACAATAAAAATAAAAAGCCGCATTATTTAGTCATGCGGCTTTTTTGTTGGCTAGAATTAAATATCTAAATTCGCGCGTAATGCGTTGAGTTCGATAAATTCACGACGTGGTTCCACTTCATCGCCCATGAGGGTCGTGAATAATTGATCGGCGGCCACGGCATCCTTAATCGATACTTTCAACATGTTACGGGTACTTGGATCCATAGTGGTTTCCCAAAGTTGCTCCGCATTCATTTCGCCCAACCCTTTATAGCGTTGGATTTCCAAGCCACGACGGGATTCTTTCATCAACCATTCAACCGCTTGTTCGAAACTCCCAACTGGTTGAACTTTTTCTCCACGGGTAACGTAGGCGCCAGCTTCTAACAATCCGTTGATTTGGCTACCAAAAGCCATAATTTTGGCGAATTCGTTACCGCTGATGAAGTCGAAATTCAGGAAGTAATCGGTATCGATACCGTGTTTGCGTACGGTGATCACCGCTTCATAAAGTTGACGTTCCGCGTTGAATTGGGTTCTGGCGGAATATAAATTGGCGTTAGTTTCTTTTTCACCGAGGTAAGCCACAAAGGCATTTGCCCAGTCGGCCACGGCACTTTCCTGACGCATTAATTCAACATTTAATGGCGCTTGATATACTAAACCTTGTAATAACGGCTCTGGATAATAACGGCTTAAACGGTGAATGAGTTTTTGTACCGCATTATATTCAGCAACCAATTTTTCGAAGGCTAAATCATTCATAGCCGGTGCATCAGCACTGATATGCAAACTCGCGCCGTCCAAGGCAAGCATTAATTCATATTGCACCATCTCATCGTTATCTTTGATATAACGCTCCTGTTTGCCTTTTTTCACTTTATACAATGGCGGTTGTGCGATATAGACGTAACCGCGTTCGATAAGCTCCGGCATTTGACGATAGAAGAAGGTCAATAACAGGGTACGGATGTGCGCACCATCGACGTCCGCATCGGTCATGATAATGATGTGGTGATAACGCAGTTTGTCTGGGTTGTATTCATCACGACCAATACCGCAACCAAGGGCAGTGATCAAAGTGCCAACCTCTTGTGAGGATAACATTTTGTCAAAACGGGCTTTTTCTACGTTTAGAATTTTCCCTTTTAACGGCAAAATTGCTTGGGTTTTTCGATCCCGTCCGGATTTTGCACTACCGCCCGCAGAGTCACCCTCCACCAAGTAAAGTTCGGAGAGCGCAGGATCTTTTTCTTGGCAATCGGCTAATTTTCCCGGTAGGCCGGCGATGTCCAATGCGCCTTTGCGGCGGGTCATTTCACGCGCTTTACGGGCCGCTTCACGAGCTCGGGCTGCAGTGATAATTTGGTTCACGATGATTTTCGCATCGGCCGGATTTTCCAATAGGTATTCCTGCATCCGTTCATTCATTGCCGATTCCACCGCACCTTTTACTTCGGAGGAGACTAATTTATCTTTTGTTTGTGACGAGAATTTTGGATCTGGCACTTTTACCGAAACGATAGCAACCAAGCCTTCACGGGCATCATCACCAGAGGTGGTAATTTTTTCTTTTTTAAGCAACCCTTCAGTTTCCATATAGCTGTTCAGGCTACGGGTTAAAGCACCGCGGAAACCGGCCAAGTGGGTACCACCATCACGTTGTGGAATATTATTGGTAAAGCAATAAACGTTTTCATTGACACCATCATTCCATTGCAGAGCAACTTCTACACCAATGCCATCTTTTTCACCGGAAAAATAGAATGGTTTAGGATGGATCGGGTTTTTGTTTTTGTTGAGATATTCCACGAAGGCTTGAATTCCCCCCTCGTAGTGGAAATGATCCTCGGTACCATCACGTTTATCGATTAGGCGGATAGATACACCGGAATTTAGGAACGACAATTCCCGGAGGCGTTTGGCAAGGATTTTATAATCGAAGGTGGTAACAGCGAAGATTTCTGAACTTGGCCAGAAACGTACGGTAGTACCGGTCGCCTCGGTGTCACCAATTACCGCAAGCGGTGCTTCCGGTTCACCCAAGTGATAGATTTGTTCATGCACGTGACCTTGACGGCGAATAGTTAGCTGTAATTTATCGGATAGCGCATTCACTACGGAAACACCCACGCCATGTAAACCGCCGGAGACTTTATAGGAGTTATCATCAAATTTACCACCGGCATGCAATACGGTCATGATAACCTGTGCCGCCGAAACGCCTTCTTCAGGGTGAATATCGACCGGAATACCGCGACCGTCATCTTGCACGGAAACGGAATTGTCGTCATGAATCGTAACGATAATATCGGAACAATGGCCGGCAAGGGCTTCGTCGATAGCGTTATCTACGACCTCAAACACCATGTGGTGCAAACCCGTTCCATCATCGGTATCACCGATATACATTCCCGGACGTTTACGAACCGCATCAAGACCTTTCAAAACTTTAATACTGGATGCGCCATAAGCATTTTCGGTAACCGGAGTCTCTGACATATTTTCTCTCTGTTTTTTATACTCAAAAGTGCGCGAATTATAGCAAAAGATGGGCGCTTTAGCGAACCAAAAGTAAGGGCGGTTTGCATTGCTTTTTTGTCATTTCGCTTTCGGAGTCTGCCAATTTAATGCACAATAGCGCAAATTTGAGGAAATAAATTATGTTTGAAAAGACCATTCTAGACGGATATGCAGGATTAATTTTTGATATGGACGGTACACTGATTGATACCATGCCGGTACATGCGCGTGCGTGGGGCTTGGTGGGAGAACAGTTTGGTTACCGGTTTAATAGCCAAATTATGTATGATTTAGGCGGTGCCACGGTGCGAACTATCGCTGCTGCAATTATGCAGGAGGCCGGTATGCCACAGCAGCATTTGGATGAAGTGGTGTTGGCTAAACGTAAATTATCTTACGAGCTGCTTCCGAAGGAATCTAAATTACTACCAACATTTGATATCGTTCGTCATTATCATCAACAAAAACCAATAGCTTTAGGTTCGGGATCCCATCGTCAGATGATCAATATGTTGATGCAGAAACTCGATATTGGGCATTACTTTGATGCGATTGTGAGTGCGGATGATGTCGCACACCACAAACCTCATCCGGAGACCTTTTTACGTTGTGCTGAACTTGCTAAGGTAGAGCCTACCCGTTGTATTGTATTTGAAGATGCAGATCTCGGCGTGCAGGCCGGATTAAGTGCCGGTATGGATGTGTTTGATGTAAGAACACAAGAAATTATTAAGGCATAATGATGACCAGACTTATCCATTGCTTAGTTACGCATATTAAATTTTAATGTGGGATATATTTTCCTTTGATTTTTGGCAAACCTTAGCGGCGCAACATAGTTTATGGCTGATGTTTGTTGCTGCCTTTCTGAGTGCAACAGTGCTTCCTGGTAATTCAGAGGTCGTTTTTATTGCTTTAGTGACGCCGAAAGTGATAGACGGTAGTTTTTGGAATGGCGATTTATTGGAATTGTTGATGATGGCTGCGGTGGGAAATACTTTAGGTGGCCTGACCACCTACTGGCTTGGTCGTTTGCTTCCGGCTCCTTCCCTGAGTACTGAAAAGCGATCCTTTGCTTGGGCAATTGAAAAGCTGCAGCGATTTGGCATTTGGATGTTGCTATTGAGTTGGTTGCCGGTAGTCGGTGATGCGCTTTGTGCAATGGCCGGTTGGTTAAGATTGAATGGATTGTATGCTGGAATACTGATATTTCTTGGTAAGACTTTGCGTTATATTGCTTTATTATTGATTACTTTCCCTTTTTTATGATGTTGAATTAATTATGAGCAAAAAAAAGCCCTTCAAGAAGAAGGGCGAATAACCTAAGGAACCAATTTTATTAAAACAACTGCAAGTTGCTTGCCCTATGAGACTAGCTCTAACAAGAAAAGTTCAAATTTTTTCTAAAAAATAGAAAAAATTCTAAAAAAAAGCCCTTCAAGAAGAAGGGCAAATAACCTAAGGAACCAATTTTATTAAAACAACTGCAAGTTGCTTGCCTCATAAGACTAGCACGAAAAAGAAAAGTTCAAAGAAATTGTAAAAATATGTAAAAAAATTTACAAAAATTTGCAATCAATTTACAACACACTGATTTTAAAGGAAATTAATATGCCATTGCTCGATAGTTTTAAAGTGGATCACACCCGTATGAACGCCCCTGCCGTGCGCGTTGCCAAGACTATGCGTACGCCAAAGGGCGATAACATCACCGTTTTCGACTTGCGTTTTTGCATTCCCAACAAAGAAATCCTACCACCTAAAGGAATTCATACCTTAGAGCATTTATTTGCAGGTTTTATGCGCGACCATTTAAATAATGATAGTGTAGAAATCATCGATATTTCGCCAATGGGCTGTCGTACAGGTTTTTACATGTCATTAATCGGTACACCAAACGAACAACAAGTCGCTGATGCATGGTTAGCCTCCATGAAAGATATTTTAACTGTGCAAGATCAAAACCAAATTCCTGAACTAAATGAATACCAATGCGGGACTTACACCGAGCATTCTTTAGAAGAAGCACATGATATTGCTAAAAATGTGATTGCTCGCGGTGTGGGGATTAATAAAAATGACGATTTAGCACTTGATGAATCTTTCTTAAAATAAGGACACAACATGACAACCCTAGGTACAGCATTAACTCCGAACGCCATCAAAGTGATGATGCTTGGTTCTGGTGAATTAGGCAAAGAGGTGGTGATTGAATTACAACGTTTAGGCGTGGAAGTCATTGCCGTCGATCGTTATGAAAACGCTCCGGCACAACAAGTCGCCCATCGTGCTTACACGATTTCTATGCTAGATGGCGCAGCACTCAAAGCCTTAGTGGAAAAAGAGCGACCTGATTACATCGTGCCGGAAGTGGAAGCCATCGCCACCGATACGCTGATTGAACTAGAACAAGCGGGTTTTAATGTTGTTCCTACCGCCAAAGCCACCAAGCTGACGATGAATCGCGAAGGCATTCGCCGTTTAGCTGCCGAAGAGCTTAGCTTACCAACCTCACCTTATCAATTTGTCGATAACTTTGTAGATTTCCAAAGTGCGGTTGAAAAAATCGGTATTCCTTGCGTGGTGAAACCGATTATGTCCTCTTCTGGCCACGGCCAAAGTATTTTGAAATCTAAGGATGATTTACAAAAAGCCTGGGATTATGCCCAACAAGGTGGCCGAGCAGGTGCGGGACGCGTGATTGTAGAAGGGTTTGTTAAATTCGATTATGAAATTACCTTACTCACCGTTCGCCATATCAACGGCACCAGCTTCTTAGCGCCAATTGGCCACCGTCAAGAAGATGGCGACTATCGCGAATCTTGGCAACCACAAGCCATGTCTGATGCCGCTTTGAAGAAAGCACAAGAGGTGGCAGAAAAAATTACCACCGCATTAGGTGGTCGCGGTATTTTCGGGGTGGAAATGTTTGTATGTGGTGATGATGTTATCTTCAATGAAGTCTCCCCACGCCCACACGATACCGGCATGGTGACGCTAATTTCTCAAGAATTATCCGAATTCGCCTTACACGCCCGTGCAATTTTAGGCTTACCCATTCCAGAAATCACCCTTATTAGCCCATCTGCCTCAAAAGCCATTGTGGTAGAAGGTCAATCGAAAAACGTGCAATTTGGCAATATCGCCGAAGTGTTAGCTGAACCGCATACTAATATTCGCATTTTTGGTAAAGGCGAAGTCAATGGCCATCGTCGTTTAGGTGTGCTACTCGCTCGTGATATTTCCGTGGAAAAAGCATTGGAAAAAGTGGCTCGCGCTTATGCGAAGTTAGAGGTGAAATTATAAAATTTTCCATATATTCCATATAGAAGAAAGGCATACTTGTTGAAAGTATGCCTTTTTTATTATGTAGCATTGCTTAGGGCGATAGTCGTTCTTTAATCCACTGGTTATCCTGAAGTTGATAGCAAATGCGATCATGCAGACGGCTTGGGCGACCTTGCCAAAATTCAACGCGATCGGGGATAACCAGGTAACCGCCCCAATGTGGGGGGCGAGGCACATTTAATGGATGTTTGGCAGCAATCAGCGCAGCCCTGGCGAGTAAAGCTTTATGGCTTTCAATAACTTCACTTTGGTGGCTGGCCCAAGCGCCAATGCGGCTAGTGTAGGGTCGCGAAGCAAAGTAGGTATCAGATTCAGCTTCCGGCAATTTTTGTGCTCGGCCTTCAATCCGCACTTGACGTTCCAATTCCGGCCAGAAAAAAGTCATTGCCACAAAAGGCTGATGGCCAATGGCGCGGCCTTTACGGCTGTGATAATTGGTGAAAAAAACAAATCCCTGCGCATTCACTTCCTTGAGCAACACAATTCGACTGCTTGGGTGGCCATCTTCATTCACCGTCGCAACATTCACCGCAGTTGGTTCATTCACTTGCGCCTTGATGGCTTCCTGCAGCCATTGTTCGAATTGTGTCAAGGGATCTGCAGCGCAATCCTCTTTGGAAAGCGACTGTTTACTGTAATCTTCACGAATATTGTGTAAATCCATCTGCTAACTCCTGCTATGCAACGCCCCTTTAATTTGAAGAGCTTTCTTGAAAATAAGTTCTAAGTTATTGATTTTATTAGGGTTGGTTGAAAAATTAAATTAGGGCTCAAAAGCATCGAAGGTGAGCTCGTAATTATCGCCATCACGCGTGTATTTAATGTAGCGCGGGAACTGTTCACCAACATACTTACGCACCAAAATGTCTTTATCCCCGGTTTTGAAGGTATAGGTAATTTCGGTGACTTTTTGACCATTGTTAACGACTTCAGCCTGTGATTTATTTACGTGCACGTTTTCCATTGGGTAAAGTTTTTTACCATTGGTGATTTGAAAGCTGTTCGGTAATTTATCGTAATAGCTTAATTGGAAAGCCATGGTAAATAAATCGAAGGTTGGTAGTTTGAGTTCTTCGGTTTTCAGACTGTCTTTGACTTTACCAAATTCAATGCTATTTGGTGAAATTTTAGCGGTGGCATAAAGTTTGCCGTTGCGTGAGTCTTGATAATTCACCATTTTAAATTGGTCGGCAGTTTGTGCACCGCGTGAAGCAAAAATAATGTTGTACAGCGGAATATTAATTTTTGCATTTACCGAATATTGACTGCCGGTAGCTTTAAAGTGCACGTAGGCCGGCATTAAATAATTTGAACTGTATTTAATGTTGTAATCCACTGCCGCTTGGCTAAATGGTGCATAAGCCAGTAGGGCAAGAAAGGTGCTTTTAAGTAGGGTTGTGAATTTCATCTGTTTTCCTTCTGGTTTAAAAGTCTTTGTTAGAGTGATTATAGTGGATTTAGTTCGCCATAAAAAAACCATCCCCGAAGGGATGGTTTTGCGTAAGTCTTAAAATTAGAGTACTAAACCTGCCACAAAGAAACCAAGAGCCACAGACAAGCTGATAGCAATAATACCCGGAATCAAGAATGGGTGGTTGAATACATATTTACCAATACGAGTGGAACCAGTGTCATCCATTTCAACCGCGGCAATTAGAGTTGGGTAGGTTGGTAGGATAAACAATGCAGAAACCGCTGCGAAGGCTGCCACTGCTGCTTCCGGAGAAACACCCAACAATAAGGCGGTCGGATAAAGGGCTTTGGCGGTAGCTGCTTGAGAGTAAAGCAAGGTACTGGCAAAGAATAAGATAACAGCCAAGCTCCAAGGGTATTTAGTCAAGAATTCAGAAGCCACTTCTTTGATTTCATTGATATGGCCTTCAACGAAGGTATTACCTAACCAAGCTACGCCCAATACACAAATAACCGCGGACATACCGGATTTGAAGGTTGCCGCGTTAGTGATGTTACCCGTATCGACTTTACAAGATAAAGTGATGATAGCGGCAGTTGCCAACATGAAAGAAATGATTGCGTTATCACGGGAAAGAATCGGGTTTTCGATTAAACCTACGGTTTTACTGATAGCTGTTGCATAAAGCATAACTACCACGATAGCTGCGATGAAGATCCCAACGGAACGTTTTGCATAAGGTTTAATTTCGATTTTCATTTCACCGCGCATGGTGATTAAACCTTTAGCTAAGCGCTCTTGGTAAACAGGATCGTCTTTCAATTCTTTGCCTAAGAAGTTACAGAACACGGCTGTAATCATACAGGCCACATAAGTGGTTGGGATCCAAATACCGAGTAATTGTAAGTAGCTTAAACCGAAATGTTGCTCCAATGAGGTGGAAAGGAATACCACTGCAGCGGAAATTGGTGAAGCGGTAATCGCGATTTGTGAAGCAATAACTGCGATGGATAATGGACGGGAAGGACGGATACCTTGTTCTTTAGCGACTTCGGCAATTACCGGAAGGGTTGAGAACGCAGTGTGTCCGGTACCGGCCAATACGGTCATAAAATAAGTGACGGTCGGCGCTAAGAAGGTGATGTGTTTTGGATTTTTACGCAAAATGCGCTCAGCAACTTTAACTAAGAAATCCATACCACCAGCAACCTGCATTGCGGCGATAGCCATAATTACAGACATGATGACCGAAATAACATCGAAAGGAATTGCACCCGGTTTTAAGCCTAATAGGGAAAGTGCTACAACACCCATACCCCCCATAAAACCGATACCGATTCCGCCTAATCTGGCCCCTAGGTAAATGAAAAATAGGACCACTAACAGTTGAATCCAAATCATAATTTTCTCCTAAATTTATTATTGGTTTTCAATACCGTGGCTATACTACCAATAAAGGCTTAGCCCCGCTATAACTTAGATCAAAAAACCACTAGGCAAACCTGTGATTCAGTCGAAGAAAGGGCCGTTCCAAGGAACGGCCACAATGTTTTGTTTAGAAATCTTCGAAATATTGTTGGATGACTTTCGGGTCTTTGGTTTGGGTGAGTGCTAATTGCAACAATACCCGTGCTTTTTGCGGATTAAGTGTACCTGAAGCAACGAAACCATATTGGGAATCATCGACTTCCGCATCACGGGTAGTATAACCGGTTGGTACACGGGAAGAACGAACTACAGCGACCCCGTTTTTCGCAGCATTGGCTAATAATTCAAAGTTACCTGCATTGACGTTACCATTGCCAACCCCGGCTGAAACGATACCTTGATAACCGGCATCCAATAAGGCTTTAAGTGGCTCGGTAGGTGCATTGGAATAAGCATAAACAATACCGACTTTTGGTAACGCATCTAATTTATCAACATTAAATGGCGTATTCACGGTATGTTTGCTTTCCGGAGCACGTTCGTAATCTACTTTACTGTTATGTACATAACCTAAGGTACCAAAATTCGGTGAATGGAAGGTTTGTACTGCCGTGGTACTCATTTTGGTAACATCACGAGCGCCTAATACTTCGTCATTCATCGCAACCAATACCCCGCGGCCAGCTGATTTTTTGTCAGTTGCAACAACGACTGCGTTATAGAGATTTAATGGACCATCGGCACTTTTTTCAGTAGCCGGGCGCATTGCTCCAACTAATACAATCGGTTTTTCACATTTAGCGGTGAGATCTAAGAAGTAGGCGGTTTCTTCCATGGTGTCTGTACCATGAGTAATTACAAAACCATCAGTGTTTTTACATTGTGCATTGATGGCTTTGGCTAATTTTAACCAAACTTCATCGTTCATATCCTGTGAGCCAATTTTAACGATTTGCTCGCCCTTTACATTGGCAATTTGTTTGATTTCTGGTACAGCCTCAATTAGCGTATCCACACCTAAAGCACCAGCTTTATAAGCCGAGGATACCGCTGTTTCACCGCTACCGGCAATAGTGCCACCGGTGGCTAAAATAGTGATGTTTGGTAACTCTGCAGCATTAGCGGTTGCCATGCCTAAGCCTAAGATCACGGATAATGCCAATTTCTGTAATTTCATCGTTTGTCTCCTTGATGTGAAAATAACGCCCAGTATCTTCTAACTATTTTAAAGTAGAATAAATACCGATTCACAACAAGTATGATCAGGATCACATTTTTTAAAATCAATTGTTGAGCCTTTCGCCAAGCATCAAAAGACGGACGATTTTTATTGCTATTTGTCTTAAAATACTGCCGTTTTACCAACCGGAGAATGAACATGAACAGACGAAATTTTATTCAACTTGGCGCCACCAGTATTTTAGCGTTAAGTGCTAGCCGTTTTGCTTTTGCGAAAAGCGACACACAAGTCGATTTACGTATTGTTGCAACAACCGATATTCACAGTTTTTTAACTGACTTCGATTACTACAAAGATGCACCCACTGAGAAATTCGGTTTTACCCGTGCAGCAAGCTTGATTCGCCAAGCTCGTCAAGAGGTGAAAAACAGCGTTTTAGTTGATAACGGGGACTTAATCCAAGGTAACCCAATTGCTGACTATCAAGCAGCAAAAGGCTATAAAGAAGGTAAGCCAAATCCGGCGATAGATTGCTTAAACGCAATGCATTACGATGTGGGAACTTTGGGTAACCACGAATTTAACTATGGTTTGGGTTATTTGGCCGATGTCATTAAACAGGCAAAATTCCCAATGATTAATGCCAACGTGGTAAAAGCCGGTACAGCAGAACCTTATTTCACGCCTTATGTGATTCAAACCAAAGAAGTGGTGGATAGCCAAGGTAAAACACATAAACTAAACATCGGTTATATCGGTTTTGTACCACCACAAATTATGGTGTGGGATAAAGCAAACCTACAAGGCAAAGTGGAAACCCGTGATATTGTGAAAACCGCACAAAAATATGTGCCGGAAATGAAACAAAAAGGTGCAGATATCATTGTGGCACTTGCGCACACTGGCCCATCTGACGAACCATATCAAGAAGGCGCAGAAAACTCGGCATTCTATCTTGCTGATGTTCCGCACATTGATGCGGTTATCTTTGGCCACTCCCATCGCTTATTCCCTAACAAAGAATTCGCGAAATCACCAAATGCCGATATAGCTAAAGGTACGGTAAAAGGCATTCCGGAAAGTATGGCGGGCTATTGGGCAAACAACATCAGCGTAATTGACTTAACCCTTGCTCAACACAATGGAAAATGGTTAGTGGCTGATGGTAAAGCAGTACTTCGTCCAATTTACGATGCAGAAAACAAAAAAGCGACCGCGGAAAGCGATGCTGAATTGGCTACATTGTTAAAACCAGTGCATGAAGCAACCCGCGAATTCGTGGCACAGCCAATCGGTAAAGCCACTGATAACATGTACAGCTACTTAGCATTAGTGCAAGATGATCCAACGATTCAAATTGTTAACCAAGCACAAAAAGCTTATGTCGAAAAAGTAGCACCAAGTGTTGCTGCAATGGCAGGTTTACCAATTTTAAGTGCAGGCGCACCATTTAAAGCAGGTGGACGTAAAAATGACCCAACGGGCTATACTGAAGTTAACAAAGGTGAATTAACCTTCCGTAATGCAGCAGACTTATACCTCTATCCAAACACCTTAGTTGTTGTGAAAGCAACTGGTGAAGAATTGAAAGAATGGTTGGAATGTAGCGCAGGTATGTTTAAACAAATCGATCCTGCAAGCGACAAACCACAATCTTTACTTGATTGGGAAGGTTTCCGTACCTATAACTACGATGTGATTGACGGCGTAAATTATGAATTCGACCTGGCTCAACCAGCTCGTTATGACGGCGAATGTAAATTGATTAACCCGAACTCACACCGTGTGGTGAATTTAACCTACCAAGGTAAACCGGTTGATCCAAAAGCAGAGTTCTTAATTGCGACCAACAACTATCGTGCTTACGGTAATAAATTCCCTGGCACGGGTGATGCACACATCGTTTACGCTTCCCCTGATGAAAACCGCCAAATTCTTGCGGATTACATCAAAGCAGAAAGTGAAAAACATGGCCATGTAAACCCAAGTGCGGATAAAAACTGGCGCTTTGCACCGATTAAAGGTAACGATAAATTAGACGTGCGTTTTGAAACCTCGCCAAGCGAACAAGCAGCGAAATTTATTCAAGACAATGCGCAATATCCAATGAAAAAAGTCGGTACTGATGAAGTTGGCTTTGCGATATATCAAATTGATTTATCGAAATAATTTCTACTGATATCTTTTGTAAGGACAGACTTTATGTCTGTCCTTTTTTATTCAATAAAAAATCTTACAAATATTGTTTTTTATTATCTCTGAACATAAGCTAAATTTTTGTTGCTAAGGAGTTTTTGATAATTAAAAAGAAAATTAAGTATTAGATAGGCATAAACTTAATTTTACACTCAATAAAAAAGGGCGTGCTAAGCACGCCCTGTAATGGTTCATTAAAGCAATTAGGCTTTTGGACCCGCTGCAATTAATGCTTTACCTTCGGCATTAGTTGCATATTTTTCGAAGTTTTTCACGAAACGACCCGCAAGATCTTGTGCTTTAGCTTCCCATTGTGCTTTGTCTGCATAAGTATCACGTGGGTCTAAAATAGCAGGATCTACGCCCGGTAAAGCATTAGGAATTGCCAAGTTGAAGATTGGTAATTCGCTCATTTCAGCTTTTTCGATAGAACCATCTAAGATGGCATCGATAATACCGCGGGTATCTTTAATAGAGATACGTTTACCAGTGCCGTTCCAACCAGTGTTAACCAAGTAAGCTTCCGCACCTGCCGCCTGCATACGTTTAACCAACACTTCCGCATACTGGGTTGGGTGTAAGGTTAAGAATGCTGCACCGAAACATGCTGAGAAAGTTGGAGTTGGTTCGGTAATACCGCGTTCTGTACCTGCAAGTTTCGCTGTGAAACCGGATAAGAAGTAGTATTTGGTTTGTTCCGGAGTCAATTTAGATACCGGAGGTAATACACCAAATGCGTCTGCGGTTAAGAAAATAACTTTAGTTGCATGGCCTGCACGGGAAACCGGTTTAACGATGTTATCAATGTGATAAATCGGATAAGACACACGGGTATTTTCAGTTTTAGAACCATCATCAAAATCAACGGAACCGTCAGCACGAACAACCACGTTCTCTAATAACGCATCACGACGGATTGCACGATAAATATCTGGTTCATTTTCTTCAGAAAGATGGATGGTTTTCGCATAACAACCACCTTCAAAGTTGAAGATACCTACATCATCCCAACCGTGTTCATCGTCACCGATTAATTCACGTTTTGGATCAGTAGAGAGGGTTGTTTTACCTGTACCGGAAAGACCGAAGAAAATAGCAACATCGCCGTCTTTACCTACGTTGGCAGAACAGTGCATTGCGCCCACACCTTTAAGCGGTAGGAAGTAGTTCATCATAGAGAACATACCTTTTTTCATTTCACCGCCGTACCAAGTACCACCGATTAATTGAATGCGTTCGGTTAGGTTAAAGGCAACAAAGTTTTCAGAATTTAAACCTTGTTCTTTCCAATTTGGATTGGTGCATTTAGAACCATTCATTACCACGAAATCCGGTTTGAAGGTTTTTAATTGTTCTTCAGTTGGACGGATAAACATGTTTTTTACGAAATGCGCTTGCCAAGCGACTTCAGTAATAATACGTACTGCGATACGGTCTTGTTCGCTAGCACCACAGAATCCATCAACTACAAATAGACGTTTACGGGAAAGTTGTTGAGTAACCAATTCTTTCAAGCTTTGCCAAGTTGCTTGATTCATAGGTTTATTGTCGTTTTTCGCTGCATCAGAATTCCACCAAACAGTATCTTTAGTGGTCTCGTCTAATACGATGTATTTATCTTTTGGCGAACGACCGGTAAAAATACCCGTATCAACTGCAACCGCACCAGTTGTGGTAAGGGTTCCTTTTTCGAAACCTTCCAAGCCAGGCTTAGTTTCTTCTTCAAAAAGTAGTTCATAACTTGGGTTATAAACTACTTCTTTCACATCGTAGATACCAAGAGCTTCAAGATCTTTGATGAGTTTGTTTACGTCTGTCATAAGTCACCTCTGTGTGAAAAATTATAGAAAATTAGAATGCGAGCATTATAGAGAATAATCAGCAAAAAAATGTTAAGTAGATCTCATTTCTGAGACGTCTATCACAAAATATGCCTATTTTTAGTTAGTTGATTAGTTTGTATTCCAAAACACATTTTTATTTTAAATATTTCTTTACCATAAAAACGATAAAGATTATCATTATCAATGTTTTATTGATTTTATGACTAGCAACGACAGTTGCTCTTATATTTAGCCTTTTACTTGGAAACAAAAGCGAATAGAAAAATTTTTCTAGGGATAAAAAAACGCAATGCAATAATAAAGGAGCCAAAAATGCGTACTTTTCCAAGTAACCTAAAATTAATTCCCCATCATTTCAGCCTTCTTTCCAGCGCACTTTTTCTTAGCCTTCATTCTGCAATGACATATGCTTCTGAAACTGAATTAGAACAAATTAATGTTGTAGAGGAAAGTCCGACTAACAGTACGGAGAAAAGTCAAAGTTATACGATCAAATCAATGAATACCGCAACCGGATTACGTATCTCAGGAAAGGATACTCCGCAGTCGGTAAGTGTTATCACACAAAAACGTTTAAATGATAAAGCAATCCATACCCTTGAAGAGGCAATGCAAAATACAGCCGGAATGAATGTCGTTCGGGATTCTGGTTTACAAACCCGCTTTCTTTCTCGAGGGTTTTATGTGGATCAAATCGGTGAAGACGGAATTACCACAAATGTTGGTGGTCGTTCGGGTTATACCGCGAAAATAGATGTTTCGCCTAGCACAGATTTGGCTATTTATGACCATATTGAAGTCGTGCGTGGGGCAAGTGGCTTGACCCAATCTAATTCAGAACCCGGTGGTACGATTAATTTAATTCGTAAGCGCCCGACCGATAAATTTCAACATTTAGGTGAGATAGATTTTGATCATCGTGGCGGTTGGCGCACTATGTTAGATGTGTCAGGTAAGATGAATCCGCAAAATACGGTTCGTGGTCGGTTAATCGGTGTACAAGAAAAATCTCGTTCATTCAAGGATAAAGTGCATGGAAAAAAATCCATGATTTATGGGGTTACCGAAACTAATATCGGTAATATTGGGCTCTTTACGCTGGGCGCGATGTATCAAAAGATCAATGAAGTGCCGGACTTTGCCGGGGTAATTCTTCCTTGTGAAAACCCTCAAGTATCGGCATTTTCTTCCCGTCCCGCCTGTAATAATCCGCTTACTTTACCGCGTAATACCTATCTAGGAGAGGATTGGTCTCGCTTAAAAGGAGATAAATACAATCTTTTCACTGAAAGCAAATTTGTTCTAGATAATGGTTGGGAACTCAAAATAGAAGCCAGCTACAGCAAAAATAACTCGGACGCTAAGGTTGGCCAATTCTTTATTAAGGATGAACATGCAGCCGGTATTTCCGGTAGCGATGCCGATGCATTCTTAACGGAAAAAGGTGAAGTTATTCCTTTTTATCCAAAGGCTGAGGCCCTGGCTAAATTGAAAGGCTATCGACAAGAAGTTACTGCGCAATATGAACAACGTAAAGCAGACTATCTTGCTCATCAATTTAATGCAGCAGAATTTGCCCAATATCGGGCGCAGCGGATGCAATCACGACAAGCTGGTTTTGCTCAGTGTATGGAAGAAGTGGGATTGGACTTTTTATGTGAACCCAATTGGGCCGATCCCGGTGAAAATGTTGATAAGAAAGAATATGTTGATAAGAAATTAGTGGAGGAGGGTATCATCAATAATGCCGCCAACCGTTTTTCTGACAGACTTTATGATAGCGCTTTCAATAATCGGGGCATAACCAATCGACGCTTTAACTATATGCCGATGCGACACCAGAAAAAAGATGAGCAATATGGCATAAAACTGAGCCTTAACGGTACCTATGAGCTGTTTGACCGTAGTCATGATTTTTATCTTGGTTACGCATTCAATAATGAGAATATTCAATCCCAATATTTAGAAATTTTCCAAAAACGTTATCGTCCGCGGCCTAGCACTGGCGCTATCCATTCCCAATATGACGGCCGTTGTGAAGAGGATCCTATTGGTAGTGATTCTTTACCAACGGAAACCGGTCGTCCCGAGCCGGATTGGGATAAATATACGGAACATGGCAATGTTCGAGTTTATGAGCCAGGCTGTAAAGATGCGTTGATCACCAAATATAAACCTGTTTTGGATCAAAATGGCAAACAGGTCTATCGGGAAAATGATTTTGGCCGTCTAGTTCCGATTTATGAACCTGAATATGTACGAGATGCTAACGGTAATAAAGTACAGGAAACTGATGCGGATGGGAATCCATTATTTGTCGGATTTAATGGCACTACACCGGTGTATAAAGAAGTCAAAATTCCTGATGATTATGTAGATGCACTATATAACTACGCCAAATATGTAAACAAAAATAAAACCCATACGGTTACCTTAAGCACCCGTTTTAATGCGACGGATAAATTACACTTTTTATTGGGTGGTAGTTTGGTGCATTACAACACCTCTCAATCTAAGGATATGCCGGTTCGCTACGGCCAACCACTAAGTAATTTCCAATTGGCGGCAAATAATAAAATCGATCAAGATCATTATACCGCTCGTATGAAGGGACATAAGTTTACACCTTATGCCGGCGTGACCTATGACCTCAATGAAAATCAAAGCCTATACGCTAGTTATACGCAGATTTTTAAACAGCAGGACAATGTGGACGTTACCACTAAAACGACCTTACCTCCGTTATTGGGCAGCAATTATGAGATTGGTTGGAAAGGTAGTTTTTTCAATCAACGACTTAATAGTTCAGTGGCATTATTTACCCTAGAACAAAAAAATCGCACGGTAGTTGATTTTACCTTTGTACCCGACTCTACAGGCTTACGTGGTTCTTTTCAAACTATTGCCAAACCTATCGGTAAGGTAGTTAGTAAAGGTGTTGAATTGGAGCTATCAGGTTCGCTTAGTGAGAATTGGCAATTGTTTTTAGGCTATACCTACAATAAGAGCAAATACAAAAATGCCGATGAAGTGAATGCGGCCCGCCTGGAGAAAAATGCCAAGGCCGATCCTTATAACTTTAGTAATTTTACTCCGGTCCAGATGTTACGAATTGCCACCAGCTATCACATCCCGAATAGCCATTGGACCATCGGCGGTGGGGTTAGCGCGCAAAGTCCAACCAGCAGTTTGTATGGTATCCGTCAAGCAGGTTATGCGTTGTGGGATGCTAATGTGCAGTATGAGTTGAATCCCCATGCCAAAGTTGGCCTGATAGTGAGTAACCTGTTTGATAAAACTTACTTTGAGAACAACTACAATCGAACTCGAGGTATGAATAACTTTTATGGCCGCCCACGGACTTTTTTGATGAAGCTGTCATGGGTATTTTAGAAAAAACGAGATTTTTAAACCAATATCAATAAAATCAATGAGTTACGTGTTATTTCATGAAAAACTCCGATTTGAGTGGGGGCGTTTGTAACGGATTGATTTGCTAAATTTCTAAAGAAAGCGTAAATTTAGCAAGCTTTTTATGCAAATAGCTCTCATTACTAATAACCATTTAAAAACTAAGGATAAAATAATGAAATTAACCCGAATTTCCCCCGTCGCATTGGCAGTGTTGGCGTCGTTGAGTGCGAACAGTTTCGCTGAGGAAAAGAAAAATGCCGAACTTGATGCTATCGTCGTGACTGCCGCGGGTACCGCTCAGGATTTGCGGGATGCGCCGGCCAGCATTAGCGTGGTAGATAAACAACAATTAAAACAACATCCATCAAACCGTTTGGAAGAAGCGCTGCAGGATATTCCAGGGGTTAATGTCAGTGGTAGCAATGTAAATAAATCGGATATTTCGATTCGAGGCTTACCTGCAGATTATACCTTAATTATGGTGGATGGGCGTCGTCAAAATACCCGAGAGTCGCGACCAAACGGTAATGGCGGTTATGAAGGTGCTTTTATTCCACCGGTAAATGCGATTGAGCGTATTGAAGTCGTGCGCGGCCCGATGTCTTCACTGTATGGTTCCGATGCTATGGGCGGTGTGGTGAATATTATCACCAAGAATGCTACCGAAAACTGGACGGGCTCCCTTTCCGGTGGATTTACCGCCCATGATAAAAGTGATTTCGGCGATGGCTACCACGGTAATTTCTTTGTTTCCGGCCCCTTAGTAAAAAATATTTTAGGTATTCAGGTATATGGTGGTGGTAATTATCGCCAAGAAGATAATATTATCGGTGGTTCCAATAAAAATAAAAATCGTGATATCAACAGTAAGTTGACCTTCACTCCGACTAAAGGACAAACCTTTATTTTTGAAGGTGGCCGTCATTTGTTGGAAAAAGACGAAACGCCGGGAAAATCCTTGGCACTCACTACCACCCGCGGCTCCAGCACGACGCGTAACTCAGCTACTGCAACCCGCGCATCCCGTACCCATTGGTCGGTTACCCATCAGGCCGATTGGAATTTCATGACATCGGAACTTTCCCTATACCAAGAGAAAGCCAAGCGTGAAGTGTTAACTAATGATGTAATGAATAGTCGTAAACCGGAAATTACTAATACGGTTTTCGACGCTAAATTTATGTTACCGGTTGCCAATCATTTCTTCGTTTTTGGCGGACAATATCAATGGGCTAAATTACAGGATGACTCGGTATTACGTGTGAATACCCGTAGTCGCATTGTTGGTGGTCGTACGGTAACCAGTTATAGTCCGGTATTCCAAAATACTCAAAACAAAATTAAGCAGTATGCATTTTTCTTAGAAGATGAAATCAACTTCTCCGATAAATTCCTACTCACATTGGGCTCCCGTTTAGATCACCATGAAAAATTTGGTTCTCACTGGAATCCAAGAGCCTATGCGGTATATCACATCAATCCGAGCTGGACGATTAAAGGCGGTATTTCCAAAGCGTTCCGCGCACCAACCATTCGAGAGTTAAGTGAAAGCTATGTAACTTCAACGCAGAACGGCGCCGGGGTGATTTATGGTAATCCTAATTTAAAACCGGAAACCAGTATTAATGAAGAGTTAAGTTTGGTCTATACCTACGACAACGATAATCATGCGACTATTACGCTGTTTAATACGGATTTCAAAAATAAATTAACCAGCTTCTATACCGGCACAGCGGATCCGCTTACGGGTGCTCGATTGTATCAATATGCTAATGTGGGTCGGGCGAATATTAAAGGAGTGGAATTTGGTTCTCACCTGACCTTTAACGATCATTGGAATTTGGATTTGAGTTATACCTATCAACATTCCAAACGTAAATCTGATGAAGATTTATCCGCTTCGGGTGTTAGCTTGCGCGGTTTGCCTTTGGATAATACCCCGAAACATGCCGCCTCAGCCAAACTCAATTGGATTGTGAACGATGCCTTCAGTGCCTACACCCGTGTTGCCTATAAAGGCAAACAAATTTGGGCAAATCCGCGTAACGGCGATAATAAAAACGCCTATCGTACCCGTGGTGCGTATACAACCGTGGATATTGGTACTACTTACAAATTCAATCCGAATGTCTCACTTAACTTTGCAGTGTTAAATATTGGCAATGAAATCGGTGAACGGGTGGATACCAATGGCGGTAGCTGGACGGTGGAAGACGGTCGTCGTTTCTGGACTAATTTGAATATCACTTTTTAATGTTTAACGGCACGGGGAACCGTGCCGTCTTTAGATGTGATCATGTTACGTGTGTTATTGTTCGGTTTGATGATGTTATTGCATCACCAAGTATTTGCCGAGCCAGATTTTTCCATTCCTCCAATTACACCTGAAATGAATGCCCTATACCAAGTTAAACAAACCGATTTGACCTTTGAGGGAAAAAATTATCGCCTGTTTATCGGCGAGCCGAAAAGTACACCAGTTCCTTCAGCCGTGCTCTATACTACGGATGGTAATGCGCAGTTTCCGTTAGCCGTCAATGCGGTGGCGGCAGATAAACCACTACCGTTAATTGTTGGTATTGGTTATGTCTCCGATAAGGCCTATGCACTTGCCGAGCGTACCCGTGATTATACCTTTGCGGCCGAGGGTGAGGAATTTGCCAAGGGCGGTGGTGCAGCGGATTTTCTACGTTTTTTCACCCAACGGGTAAAACCCTATATTGCGGAAAAGTATGCTTTGCAGCAGCCGCAAGAGACTTTTTTTGGGCATTCCTTTGGTGCGCTATTTGGTTTGTATGTACTGTTACAGCAAGGCGATTTATTTGATAACTATTGCTTAGCCAGTCCTTCCCTTTGGTGGGGGCATGGTGGGCTGTTGCCCATACAAAAACCTTGGCTGCAGCATTCACCGCAGCGCATTTTGCTCACTTTGGGAGAATATGAAGCCGAGCCGGAGAAAGATCCCACAATGAATCCGGAGCAGCTTGCCAAAATTAAAATGCGTCGGGAGATGATGCCATTAGATGCCCGTGGATTAGCGAAAGAATTGCAAGCGCAAGGACAAGCTGCGGAGTTTTTGTTGATTCCGCAGAAAAACCATGGGGGTTCGATTGCCAATGCATTGCAAGCCTGTATGGCAATAGTGCAGCCATAAATAAAAAATCTCCGCTAAATTGGCGGAGATTTTTTTATTGAGATTTAAGCCTGCTTTAATTTATCAATGGTCGCTTTATTAAAGAAGTAATGCGTACCGCAACATTCACATTGCATATCGATGCTACCGTTATGTTCGGCGAGAATTTCTTCTATTTCCGCGTCGGGAATTAATAGTAATGCCGCGCCGGAACGTTCTGCAGAGCAACCGCAGAAGAAGGAAAGGGTTTGCGGTGGATATACTTCCACGGTTTCTTCATGATACAAGCGATAGAGCAATTCCTCTGCAGTGAGGCCAAACAATTCTTCATCCTTAACGGTGGAGGCTAAGGTGGTGAGATGCTCAAAATCTTCCGGTGTGCCTTGGCCGTCCGGCATCACCTGTAACAGCATTCCCGCCGCGGTTGGTTGGCCTTCATATTCGCCGGTGCGAATAATTAATTGAGTTTGCAGTTGTTCGGAGCGCACAAAGTAGTCTTCCAGACACTCGGTGATGGTCGGTTTATCTAAGGCGATGACACCTTGGTAGCGTTCCCCTTCGGTTGGTGCAATAGTGATCACCAATACGCCTTTACCGATCATTTGTTGCAAACTCATGTTGTCATCAATTGCGCCTTCCACACGGGCTAAGGCTCGTAGTTGCTGCTGGTCGTTGCCGTTAACCAAGGCTAAGCGCAATGGGCCATCACCTTGAATTTGTACGGTGATATTGCCGTTAAATTTCAACGTAGCCGTTAATAAACTGGTAGCCACCAACATTTCCCCTAATAAATTGCGCACGGCAGTTGGGTAGTGATGGGTGTTTAGGGTATCGACAAAACTTTGATTGAGACGCACCCATTCACCACGCACAGCACGGTTTTGGAAAAGGTAGCGGTAAAGTTTGTCGTTGTCTTGGGTATAAGTCATGAAATTTTCCTCAGTCATTGAAAACGCCCCCTCGAAAATTGGAGTTTTTCCTAAAATCGACACTAAGTCATTGATTTTATTAGAGGTAGTCTAAAAAGCGTTTTATGTGCTCCTATAATGGGGATAAATTCGCTAATTGCAAGGGATAAAAAAAGCGGGAGTTAAAACTCCCGCTGAGAAATGATGGGTAACGGATTACCAGTAAGCACGTAAACCTACAACCATTTTGTAATCGCGTTGTGTATCGCCGGCAACATTATTTAGGTTGCGGGTGCGTAGCACTTGGCCTTCAACAAATGGTTTCACTTTTAAGGATTGGTTTTGATACACATAGTATTCGGTACCTAACATCACATCAGATTTTTTCTCTGTTGCAGTCGCGTAGGTCGCGTTTTTCAATTTGTTGGTGCGATAGGCATACATCGCATAAACATTCCAAGCATCGCTTAATTTTTGATGCACGACAGCACGAGCTTCGTATTTAGAACGTTCAAGACCTTCAATACCTTTTACATTGCTGATTTTTTTGTGTTCTAAGTCTAAACCAAGGGTGGTGTTATCAAAACGGTATGCGTTATCGAAAGCATAAGCGGTTTCTTGTACACCGTTAGCAAAGGTTTGACGGGTAAAACCTAAACCGGTGGTCACATCTTGTAGACTGTCGATTTCGAATTTATATACCGCACCGGCACCCCACACGTGGTTACGGTTGACCGCTAAATCTAAACCGGTTGCACCACGTTTGCTGGTGGCACCATAGAATGCACCGAATTTTAAGTTAGGTACTAAGCCACGGTTCACGTATTGCACCGCACGACGAGCATTGCCTACGAGTAAGCCATCACTGAGGCTGTAGATGTTGGCTAAGTCGGTTTGTTTGATTTCATCAGTGAAGGTGGTCATATTACCGTAGGTTAACTCACCGAAGGTTTTATGGCCAAAACCACCGAATAGTTGACGGGTGTAGATGTGGCCGAAATTATTGTGACGGTTGCTCGCTAAGTTGCGGGCATCGGTGTCACGGAAGCGCCATTCGATTTTACCTAATGCGTAGAAATCGTTACCTAAGTTTTGTTTGATACCAAAACCAAAACGAGAGCCGTTATCATCGATATCGCCATGTGCGATTTCTCTGTTGCTATCACCGTTGGCATCTGTGGTTTTAGAATTGATGTGTTCCCATTTCAAACGTAAGGAACCGTAGAAATTAACATCGGTACCGGTTTGATCGATATGGAAGTTATAGGCGTTTGCGGAGCCGGCTGCGGTTGCAGCAACAACTAAAGCAAGAAGTGTTTTTTTCATTTCGCTTTCCTTATTGTGAAAAATAAATTAAAAAAAGTATTGAACTTCTTGGAGTTTATCGGCTGAAGGTGAGTCAGGCAAGCCAAAACAAGCCATTTGCGCAAAACACAACCGTTGATAATGCTTGATGAGATGTTAAAAGGATCTTTTTTTAGCGTTGATTTAATAGTCTCAAGAATTCGTTAAATGCCTGATTTGGCTGGATTTCTTGCATGGAGTCGGCTTGTAGATAATGTTGATTTTGACCATAGGCACCGATCAAGGTCGGATCTGTTGCACCATACAGAGTTATTGCTGGTTTATCGAGCGCTGCCGTTAAGTGTGCCAGTCCAGTATCCACCGAAATGACGGCCTGTGCTCCGGCAATTTGTGAAGCTAATTGGCTTAAGGTTAATTTAGGTAAGACCTGTACACCATTATAACCGGCGGCTAAACGTTCAGCGCGGGCGTGTTCTTGAGGAGTACCCCAAGGTAGTCGTACGGCAATTTGCTTTTCTACACATGCGCCAATGAATTCATGCCAATAGTTTTCCGGCCAATGTTTTTCGGCACGGGTCGTGGAATGAAAGAGTAGCACATAGGGAACACTTTCTTGCTGCGCGGAAAAATGGCGGGCTAGAGCGTAATCGCCTAGGCCTGTGGGCAAGGAATACCCCAATGCTTGAGCAAATAATTGACGAATTCGTTCAACGGCATGTTGTTGGTAGGAAATGGCGTATTTTTTATCGTAAAACCAGCTGGCGAGGGGTTCACGGATGCTTTTGCGATCGTATCCGTGTTTTTCGCCGCGGGCTAAGCGGGTAGCAAAAATAGCGCTTTTCAGCAAGCCTTGTGCATCAATTACCGCATCATACTGTGTTTGTTGTAATAGCTTGCGATAATCCTGCCATTGGTGACGGGTTTCGGTGGCACATGGTTTTTTGCGCCAACGTCGTAAAGCTATGGGAATCACTTTATCCACGGCAAAATGCCAGCGTGGAATCTCTGCAAAATTTTCTTCAACGACCCAATCCACCGAAAAATCTTTCAATGCCTGTGCCGCATCGGTTAAGGCCGGCAAGGTATGGATTATATCGCCCATGGAAGAGGTTTTTACTAAACAGATTTTCATCGTAATTGCATGCGCCCCCAGTGCATAATCCCCAGACCCGAAACTGCCAACAGACCGCCCAACAGCAACGATGCATCTAAGGGTTCATGCAACCACATGGCGGAAAATAAAATGCCTAAAATTGGCACGATAATAATATAGGCAGCGGCATTGCCTGCGCCCAAATATTTTACTCCGTCAAAATACCAAGCGTAGGCAAGCACCGTAGCACCAAAGGCCAAACCAAGTAAACTAAACCATTGTGCGCCGTTCAATTGTAGTACGCTTGCCCATCCTTCGGCATCTTCCGTACAAATAGCCGCCAGGGCTAACATAAAAAATCCAAAGGTAGAGGAAATAGTTGTGGCGGTAAGCGAATCAATCCCGGTTAGCACTTTGCGTGCCAATAGGGTGTAGGCTACCCAACAGACTAAAGCGCAGAGCAGGAGCATTTGGCCAAAGCCGAAATGTTGCAATAAGTTCGCCGGATTGCCCTTGGTCATCGCCAGTAAGGAGCCACTTACGGCAATCGCCATGCCTAAAACCACCCAACGATTCCATTTTTCCTTAAAGAGCAGAATAGCGAAAAACATAGTGAACACCGGATTGGAGGCAACTACCATGGTACCTTGTCCTGCCGGTACGTATTTCAAGCCCCAAATAAAGAAAGTGGAATAACCGAAAATACCCAATAGCGCGGTCAAAAATAACCCGAACCATTGATTTGGGCGTAGCTTTTTCGCATATGTGAAACGATTGGCGGCATATAGCCAAATGAGTAACGGAATGATTGCAAACAAGAAACGCATTGCCGAGGCGACAAAGGTTGGCATTGCCTGTGCGACAACCCGTCCCCAGGGCCAAGAGGCTCCCCATAGGATAGCCATGCCAACCATTTGGAGATGTATGCGAAGTGGATTCATTACTGTTATTTCCCGTTATGTTCTATAAATTATGCCTGCAATAGAGTGGTTAGCTTTTCTGCCACCATGGTCGGCGTGATATCAATCAAACTTTGATGATAGCCTTCTTGGCTATCGGTACTTTTACGCACTTTAATTAAATCGCCTTCGATTAAACGGATAATCACTGCTTTATCGGATAATGGCGGGGTGTAAGTTGGACTGGTTGGGCCGTATAACGCCACTAAAGGGCGAGCGGTCGCAGCCGCAATGTGCATTAAGCCACTATCGTTGCTAACCACCGCGCGGCAATTGGCAATCAGATCCACCGCTTGATTTAAATCGGTTTGTCCCGCCAGATTCAAGCAGAACGGTTGTAAATCAGCAGGCAGAGCGGCACGAATTTGTTCGCCGGCCTCAATATCCTTGGGGGAACCAAATAATTCCACCGCATAGCCTTGTTCGATCAGCATTTTTGCTAATTCAGCGTAATGATAATGTGGCCATCGTTTAGCCGGACCGAATTCTGCGCCCGGACAGAAACCAATAATAGCCCGCTCACCCAATATAGCCGTTTGTTTTTCAAAATGTTTGAGAGTGAGCGCTTGTTGTGCGGGATCGATGCTTAAATAGGGTTTTAATACGGGCATTTGCGCGGCAGCCGGTACTGCATCTTTAGCAAAGGCCAATGCCACATAGCGTTGCACCATCATCGGATAGTCGCGTTTGTTTTGGCGTAGGTCATTTAGCAAAAAATAACGGCTTTCGCCTTTCCAACCGCGGCGTTGGGGAATTTTGGCAAACAATGGAATTAGCGCCGATTTTAGAGAGTTCGGCAACACAATGGCCAAATCATATTGGTCGCGTAAAGCTTTCCCTAAGCGATAGCGCATACTCAATTCAAGAGCTCCGTGTCCCAAGGGCATTTCCAAGGCTTGTCGCACTTCCGGCATTCGCGCTAACAGCGGTTTACACCAATTTGGCGCCATTACATCGATATTGGCATTGGGATATTGGATTTTTAACTGTTGATACAGACTTTGCGACATCATCATATCGCCCACCCAAGACGGGCCGATTACTAAAATATTCATCCGTTTATTACTCTTGCTCTGAAATGCCGTCATCTTATTATTGATAGGCGGGATTTACAATGCGGTGCGGCGGTTTGTGTCTTTAGGCAACGCCCCATCCAAAATAAAAGTTTTTCTTAAAATCAATGCTAAGTCATTGATTTTATTGGTATTGATTAAAAACTGATTATTCAGGCACAATCCATTCGACCGACCAACTGCCACAGCCTTCCGGCACAAGGGTTTGACATAGATAAGGTAGAATTTCCCGCATTTGTTGTTCTAACTGCCAAGGTGGATTAACGACCACCATACCGCTTGCTGTCATGCCTCGTTGATCGCTGTCAGGGCGTACGGCGAATTCGATTTTCAGAATTTTGCGAATCCCGCTGGCGACTAAGCCTTTAAAAATACGTTTGCTCTGTTGCCGTAATACCACAGGATACCAAATGGCATAGGTACCGGTAGCAAAGCGCTTGTGTCCTTCTTCGACGGCCTTTACAACTAAATCGTAATCTTCTTTGAGTTCATACGGTGGGTCGATAAGTACCAAGCCACGGCGTTCTTTCGGTGGCAGAGTGGCTTTGAGTAACTGAAAACCGTTTTCCGATTTCACCTGAATATTTTTGTATTCTTTGAAATTATTGCGCAGTAGCGGAAAGTCGGCCGGATGTAGTTCACTTAAACAGGCGCGATCCTGTGGACGTAATAATTGTGCGGCAATCATCGGCGAACCGGCGTAATAGCGGAGTTCGCGGCCACCATAATTGAGTTTTTTAATTAATTCGACATAACGTGTGACGATTGGCGGTAGATCATCACGTTCCCATAAGCGACCGATACCTTCCTTATATTCACCGGTTTTTTCCGCTTCCGCTGAGGCAAGACGATAACGTCCAACGCCGGCATGGGTATCCAAATAATAAAAGCCTTTTTCCTTAATAGTAAGATTTTCTAGGATTAACATCAAAACGATGTGTTTGATCACATCGGCATGGTTGCCGGCGTGAAAACTATGGCGATAACTGAGCATTTTGCATTCCTCAATAGGGATAAAATAAAGGGCGAACCTGTTGTTCGCCCTGTCAAATTAGAATAAATCTTCCGGTTGTGCGGCCGGTGCGGCGCCACCGGAACCGCCTACGCCACCGCCATTTAAGCGCTGTTGCAACTCAGGCGGAACGTAATAGCCACGCTCTTGCATTTCATCGAGGAAGGTTCGTTTCGGTTCGGTCCCATCGATAAAGTATTCCTTACGGCCACCACCTTCGGAAAGTAAACCCGTGTTTTGATCGATGGTTTTTTCCACGATTTTGGCTGGGAGGTCGGTTTTGCGTTCCGGTACATCGGCTAAGGCTACTTTCATATAAGCAATCCAGGCTGGCATTGCGGTTTGTGCACCCGCTTCACCACGACCTAAGGTGCGTTTGTTGTCATCGAAACCAACGTAAGTGGTGGTGACAATATTGGCACCAAAACCGGCATACCAAGCCACTTTCGAACTGTTAGTGGTCCCGGTTTTACCGCCCACATCGCCACGTTTGATATCTTTGGCCATGCGCCAGCTGGTTCCTTTCCAGCCTAAACCTTGCTCACCATAGACCGCGGTATTTAGCGCACTACGAATCAGGAAGGCTAATTCGCCGCTAATTACGCGTGGAGCATATTCCACTTTAGAACTTGCATCCTTACCCGCTGCCATCAGAACCACGGCATCTTCATTAAGTGCTTTGGCCTGGCCTTGCAATTCCGGTAAATCCGGTACGTTTTCCGGTTGTTGGTCACCTTCTTCGGTGCTGTTGTTGTCAGCGGTTTTCAGGGTATTTCCGGCAGCTAACAATGGGGTGTCTTTAAAGCCATCGATTTTATCTTGGGTTTCACCGTAAATCACCGGAATATCATTACAGCTGATACAGGCAATTTTTGGATTGGCGATAAATAAATCTTTCCCGGTGTTATCTTGAATTTTTTCAATCAGATAAGGATCGATTAAGAAACCACCATTATCGAATACTGCATAACCACGCGCCATTTCCAGCGGAGTGAAGGAGGCAGCACCGAGAGCTAATGCTTCACTGGCAAAATATTGATCCCGTTTGAATCCAAAACGTTGTAGGAAGTCGGCGGTAAAATCAATACCTGCGGTCTGTAGGATGCGGATAGCAATCATATTCTTGGATTGTCCCAAGCCGACCCGAACACGCATTGGACCATCATAACGATCCGGTGAGTTTTTCGGCTGCCACAAGCGTTGTCCCGGTTTTTGAATGGAAATTGGAGTATCCTGCAAGACGCTGGAAAGGGTTAAGCCTTTTTCCAAACCTGCTGCATAAATAAAAGGTTTAATCGATGAACCAACCTGTACCAAGGATTGGGTGGCACGGTTAAATTTACTTTGTTCATAACTGAAACCGCCCACAATAGCTTCAATCGCACCATTGTCGGAGTTTAGGGAGACTAAAGCGCCATTGGCTGCCGGAATTTGGCCTAAAATCCATTCACCGTTGTCTTTTTTACGAATCCAAATTTGTTCACCCACTTTCACCGGATTAGCCCGACCGGCCCAACGCATAGCGTTGTTCGTCAAGCTCATAGTTTCACCGGAAGCCAACATTAATTTAGCGCCATTTTTTTCTATTGCAGTGACAGCCGCTGGAATGAATGGAGTGGAGTCCGGTAATTTCTTCAGAAAACCGGTAATACGTTCGTCATCCCAAGCTGTTTCGCCTTTTTTCCATAACGGAGCACCACCACGATAGCCGTGACGCATATCATAGCTGATGAGGTTGTTGATTACCGCATTTTGTGCAGCCTCTTGGTCTTTGGATAGGACGGTTGTATAGACTTTATAACCACTTGTGTAGGCTTGTTCTTCACCGAAACGGCGGACCATTTCTTGACGCACCATTTCGCTGATGTAATCGGCACGGAATTCAAATTTTGCGCCGTGATAACTGGCAACAATCGGTTCTTTGATCGCCGCATCGTATTCAGCTTGGGTAATGTAATTTTCCGCTAACATACGGCCTAATACGACATTACGACGTTCTTCAGCCCGTTTTGGTGAATAGATCGGGTTCATGGTCGAAGGCGCTTTTGGCAGACCTGCGATGATTGCCATTTCGGATAGCGTTAATTCATTTAGGGATTTACCAAAATAGGTTTGCGCCGCGGCTGCAACCCCGTAGGAACGATAACCCAAGAAGATTTTATTGAGGTAAAGCTCAAGGATTTCCTGTTTGCTTAAGGCATTTTCAATTTCAATTGCTAACACCGCTTCACGAGCTTTACGGATAATGGTTTTTTCTGGCGTTAAGAAAAAGTTACGCGCCAATTGTTGTGTGATAGTACTGGCACCTTGAGAAGGTGAGCCGTGATTGATGAGGGCTACGTATAAAGCACGAGCAATACCGATAGGATCCAAGCCGTGATGATCATAGAAACGGCTGTCCTCGGTGGCTAAAAAGGCCTCGATTAATTTTTCCGGGACTTCATCGAGTTTTACCGGAATACGGCGTTGTTCACCCACCTCGCCGATCAGTTTGCCATCGGCGGTGTAGATTTGCATCGGCTGTTGTAACTCAACGGTTTTTAAACTTTCAACCGAAGGTAATTCCGATTTCAAATGCATATAAAAGATACCGCCCGCTACAAGTCCTAAAATACATAGGGTGAGCAGACTGCTGAATAATAATTTTGCGATACGCATCGTAAAATTCTCTCTTGATTAATGAATTGCCATGTCGTTTGACATAGGCTTCGGAGCGCTAAGTATAAAAGATAACTCCCCGAATAGATAGGAAAGAATATGCGCAGCGCTGTAAAAGCCAAGCAATCCAGCCCGATCGGTGTGCATGCCGATACCCAACAATTATATTTTGTGTGGTTTGAGAATGACCGGATTTGTAGCCGGGCACAACCGAAAGATTCCCCACTACCGGCGGATTTGACAGCCTTATTAAACACTAAGCAACGGCATCGCCGCGTGGTATGCGCGGTTCCTCCACAGCTTGTGTGGTCTAAAAGCCTGATTTTGCCACAGTCGCTGGATGCTGATGAATGTGAGCAGCAAAGCCGTTTTATTCTACAAAAATCATTGCCGGTCGCATTGGACGAGCTTTGGTTTGATTACCGGGCCAATAGTTTGCCACAAGGTTGTCGCCTGGAGATTACGGCGATTCGGCAGCGTTTAGCATTGGATTTTTTACAGCAATTTTCGCCTTGTCAGCCGAACATTTTGGATACTCAAGTGAATAGTCTTTTACGGGCATTCACGTATCTGTTGCAGCAATCCGTACAAAATCGGTTGTTAGTCTATATTCATGGGCAACAAAGCTTAATGCTTTGTGAACGGGCTCAGCAATGTCAAATACGGCAAGGTGGGACAGATTTACAAGCGCTGTATCGGGATTTTCAACAGTATTTCAAAGAGTCCTGCGAGCAGATTTATGTGTATTCGGACATTGAACGCAAATTGCCGGCAGATTGGCAAAGGGTTGATTGTGTTTGTTCGCCAATTGCTTTAGGGAATGCCTTATGGCCTAAGTTTGAACAAGGTGAGTAGGAGATAGTATGCAGGGAATAAATTTGTTTCCTTGGCGGCAGGTGCAATATCGGCGGGCATTAAAATATTTTTTACTGCGTCTGTTGCTGTTGTTCTTGTGTGCACTAGGCGGATATTGGGGACTTGAGCAGATCAATCAACAGCAAAGGCAGTATTTAGCAGAACAGCAGGAACAACTAACCCTTTTAAATCAACAATTGATAAAACAGGAAATGGAAATTAGCCAACAACGTCGCACACTATTACCGCAAAGTGATGGGCTAACGCTGGCTTCTGCGAAGGCCATTGCAAGGTTACAGCTATTACATGAACTGCCTTTGCTACAAGGTGAATTAACCGAGGTTCGATTGGATTCCGAACAATTGGATATGGCAGGGAATATTGATTCACAAAATGCATTTGCCGAATTACATCAGTTTTTACAACAGCGTTGCGGAGCAGTGAATTTATCTCAATTACAAAATGAAGCAACGAACATTGCATTTCGACTACAGACGGCCTGTGATGGGGAGAATAAATGAGTTGGAATTGGCTTAACGACTACCATCATTGGCCGGGACGTTGGTTACGTAGTGCTTGGTATTGGCACCGTTTGTTTGAGGTGACGCTAGTGTTACTGGTTATTGCTCTTCCGTTACAACAATTTTATCTGTTACATACAGCGAAGGTTGCCTTGATGCAGGAACAGCAACGATTAAATGAGGAGTTAAATCGTCAGCAACGCATTGTAATAGCGCTTCGACAGCAAAGTACCGTTAATCAAACGTCCCCACAGTTGGCGAATCAGCTCTTACCGATCAATCAACAAATTGAGCAATTGCGCGGGCAATTAGATGTGATGGATTTACGTTGGGAATTTCTGGCTACACCCCGTCTACATCTCTCTTTAGTTGGTGGATTTAACGAGTTTCAGCATTTTATCGACAAGCTACTAAACAGCCGCCAACAACTGCGATTAGAACAGTTACATTTGCAAAAAGCAGCTGATTCTGCTGCTTTCATTCGGGCTGAATTAATTTTCCGTTTGCATAAGGAGTTGCAATGAAAATTTTGTATTTATTACCAATATGCCTGTTCACAGGCTCGCTTTGGGCAGCAGATCCTTTCTATCGTCAAGGTACTTCAACGAGTGCAACAACGGTTGTCTCAAATCAAAATGGTGCATGTGCTTTAACTGAGGGGACGGTTGCAGGAAATATTCCTTTTAACCAACTAAAGGTGGTTGGAGCGGTACTCTATAAAACGATGCCGGAAGCTTATTTTGTAGATACTCAGGGACAATTATTCAATCTCAAAATCGGTGAACGTGTGGGGTTGGAGGGATATCGTCTAGGAAAGCTCGATAAGCGCGAGCTCATTTTTGATGATATTTGTGGACGACAAGTTTCTCAAAGCGTGCGTTTCTAAGGAGTAACAATGAAACAGGGACAGGTTTCTTTTGGTATAGCGAGGGCACATAGGCTAGGAAAATGCATGTATCGTGCCTTATTTGGGGGATTCGTGCTGTTATGCAGTACTCAGCTTGCCGCCGATGAGAGTTCGGTGTTTTCGGTTCGTCTTAAACAGGCACCATTAGTGGCGACATTACAGCAGCTGGCACTAACGCAAAATATCAATTTGTTAATTGATGATGAGCTAGAAGGCAATTTATCCCTGCAGTTGGATAATGTGGATGTGGATCGTCTATTACGTGCAACTGCCAAAATTAAAGGTCTTTCCTTTCATCAAGAAAACGGCATCTATTATCTCGGCAAATTATCGGAAAATGAAAAATATGCCGGACAAATGAGTACACCCAATACGCTCGAACCTGCGGATATAGCTGGAACTTCTGTAGCGGTGGAACCCAATTTGCAACATGCCACAATCAAATTACATTTTGCGAAAGCGCAGGATGTTCTGAAAACTCTTACCGGAGGTAGTGGTAGCCTGCTTTCAGCGAATGGTGCAGTAAGTTTTGATGAACGCAGTAATCTGCTATTAATTCAGGATGATGCGCGTTCCTTAAGAAATATTAAAAAATTAGTTGCCGAACTGGATAAGCCCATCGAACAAATTGCGATAGAGGCCCGCATTGTTACGATTACCGATGAAAGCCTGAAAGAATTGGGAGTGCGCTGGGGGATCTTTAATCCAGCGGCAGAGTCACATCGAGTTTCGGGCAGTTTGGCTGCCAATGGTTTCAACGATATTGCTAATCAGCTAAATATCAATTTTGCCGGAGCGATTAATCCGGCCGGTTCCGTTGCGTTGCAGGTGGCGAAAATTAATGGCCGCCTATTGGATTTGGAATTAACCGCTTTAGAGCGTGAAAATAATGTGGAAATCATCGCTAGTCCACGTTTGCTCACAACTAATAAAAAGAGTGCCAGTATCAAGCAAGGAACCGAAATTCCTTATGTGGTTACTAATGGGCGTAATGATACGCAGTCGGTAGAGTTTCGCGAAGCCGTACTTGGGCTTGAAGTGACACCTCATATATCCAAGGATAATACAATTTTGTTGGATTTATTGGTTAGTCAAAACTCACCAGGGAATCGGGTTTCTTACGGACAAAATAGTGAAGTTGTCTCAATTGATAAACAGGAAATTAATACGCAAGTGTTTGCTAAAAATGGTGAAACTATTGTGCTGGGCGGAGTATTTCATGACACCATCAGTAAGGGCGAAGACAAGGTGCCGTTGTTGGGAGATATTCCTGGGATAAAACGATTGTTTAGCCGACAAAGCGAACGTCATCAAAAAAGGGAATTGGTGATTTTTGTCACTCCGCATATTCTCACTCCAGGCCCCTTGCCGGCAGGATTTCATCCTAGTAAGCAAAAGAAATCGCAATAAACGCCCCTATGATTTGCAAAGTTTTTCTGGAAAACGCGTCTAAGTTATTGATTTTATTATGGTTGAGTAAAAATGCAGTTTTCTCCATCTTTTTGGCAGTTTAGTTGCGTGCATTGTGGCCAACCTTTGTATTTTGGTGCCCATGGACTTTGTTGTCGCTGTCGCCGAACAATCGTTGCGCCCGATTATTGTGGGCGCTGTGGAGCGCCCTTGAGTAAACCGGCAATGGGCTGCGGTCATTGTTTGGCGGCACCTCCGGCATGGGAGCAAATGGTGGTGGCGGGACGTTATTTGGAGCCGCTTTCGACACTGATTCATCGTTTTAAATTTCAGCATCAATTTTGGTTAGATGGAACGTTAGCACGTCTGCTTTATTTGGCGGTACGCGAAGCGCGCGCGAAGCATGGCTTGCTCTTGCCAGAAGCGTTAATCCCTGTACCTCTGCATCATTGGCGACAATGGCAACGCGGTTATAACCAAGCGGATTTATTGACGAATTGGCTGGCAAAAAAATTAGCGTTACCAAATGCCGGACAAATTGTGCAGCGGGTGAAAAATACTCCGACCCAGCGCGGCTTAACGCCGGGTGAACGAGCGCATAATGTCACCGATGCTTTTGCTCTGAATGAAAAAATGTCGTTTCCGTATCAACGCGTAGCTTTAATTGATGATGTGATTACTACGGGAGCTACTTTAAATTCCTTGAGCCAATTGTTGCGTCAGGCGGGGGTACAGCATATTCAAGTGTGGGGATTGGCGCGGGCTTAGCGGAAAAGATTGGTATTTTGTTGGCCAGAGGAGTATCATCTCCGACAATTTTTATCAAGTAAAGAAGAAGGGAATTTATGCAAAATATTTCAATTTCAGCAGCGGCTCAAGCACATTTTCGGAAACTCTTAGACACTCAGGAAGAAGGAACTAATATTCGAGTTTTTGTTGTGAATCCGGGGACGCCAAATGCCGAGTGCGGCGTTTCTTATTGTCCGCCGAATGCGGTGGAAGCCAATGATGTGGAAATGAAATACGATACTTTTTCCGCATTTGTGGACGATGTCAGCTTACCATTTTTGGAAGACGCAGAAATTGATTATGTCACGGAGGAATTGGGGGCGCAGCTTACCTTAAAAGCACCAAATGCAAAAATGCGCAAAGTGGCTGATGATGCACCGTTGATTGAACGGGTGGAATATGTCATTCAAACCCAAATCAATCCACAATTAGCCAGCCATGGTGGACGTATTACTTTGATCGATTTAACCGAAGACGGCTATGCAGTGTTGCAATTTGGTGGTGGTTGTAATGGTTGCTCTATGGTGGATGTTACTCTCAAAGATGGCGTGGAAAAACAATTGGTAAGCATGTTTCCAAATGAATTGAAAGGCGCACGCGATGTAACCGAACATCAACGTGGAGAACATTCCTATTATTAATTCACAACTCTAATAGCAATTTTAGAAAAAACGCGGTGTTTTAAAGGACTATTAATAAAATCAATGACTTAGGGTTGATTTTAAGTAAAAGTCTGAAAAGCGATGCCGCGTTTTTTGTGGGGTAGTGACAATATTTGCATAGGTAGAAATAAAAAAATTTGGCGCGAAAAAATGCGGTGAAGCCCCTGTTTGTGGGGCTTTGGCGTATTTATGGGGTGGGAGTTATGCAAATAATAAAAATGGTGAGAATTAGTAAAAAATGGGCGGAATTGTGTTTTTATTTGCGTAGGCATTGGCAGGTTTTAGGCGGTTTTTAAAAACTTTTAAAAGAGTTTTAAAAAAGGCGTAAGATTATTTTAAAGGCAGGTTAATCGAACCTGCCTTTTTTATTGTCTTTTTGAGAGGTTTAGGCCGTTTCTAGGGGCTATTTTGGCGCGTGTACGTGAAATCTGATGATGTTTTGTGAGGCGTTATCGCTAGAAATCACGATAGCCACGCACTACTTGCCCGATAATAACCAAGTTATTGGCCTCCTCAGCGTCTAGTTTTAATGGACGGTATGCGGGGTTATCGCTGATGAGTTCCACACCGTTGTAAGTGAACTGCACTTTTTTCACTAGCATTGATCCGTTGTGGTTGAGCACAAATATCTTCCCTTCCGATAACTCGCGCTTAGAGCGATCCACAATGATTTCTTCGCCGTCTTTTAGCGTTGGATACATGCTCTCGCCGCTTACCAGGAACATAGCGCAGTCTTTGGCTTTTAGGCGGCGCGCTTGGAGCCAGGCGCGCTCTACTTTGGTGGTGGTAAGTTCTTCGTGGCCGCTATTAATACCGCCACCACCCGCTGAAATACGCACCTCTCTGCAATCTTCAATATCTTCAAAAGCATCATCATTGGCCGGTGCCAGCATTGAGTAACTGTCGGCTTGGCTCGCTACTGGGTTGCCTTCGCCATGTAATAAGTAGTCAGTAGTGGTTTGCAAAATATTGGCTAACTCAATAATTTTTGATGCTTGTGGTTCTGTTTGACCAATTTCCCAATTTTGTAAAGCCGATAGTGATACACCTAACTTTCCAGCCAGAACTGGACGCGCATAAGAATGCTCTTCTCTTAACGCTCTAATTCGATTTCCAATCGACAATTTGTTTTTAAACTTAGAGTTCATAACTTTAAAAAATCCACATGATTAATTTTAAACTTTAAACTTAAAAATAAACACCTTTAAAATCAATTGATTACGAAAAATCAACTTAATTTATTGTTTATTTATTAAGCAATCAACTTTAAAAACAATTTTTTAATGTTGAAAGAGTTTGTTTTCGGGTTTATTATCCTAATCAGATTAACGCAGGAGGTTATCTAATGAGCACATTATTAAGCAGTAAAAAAACGGCTTTAGATTGGCATCGGGAGGACATCAAAGCCGCTTTAGCGAAAAAAGGCTGGTCATTACGCCAACTTTCTTTTCAGCACGGTTACTCCAGTAACGCGTTGAAAAACGCGTTGGATCGCCCTTGGTTAAAAGGCGAGCGCATTATTGCCGATATTATCGGCGTGCCGCCGGAAGAAATATGGGCGAGCCGTTATGCGCAACGTAACCTGAAAAAATACGCCGACAGATAGAGGTTGTTATGCAAGCAAACAACTTGAAAACACACTATTCCGCGCAAGAGTTACTTAATTTTAGTTTAGCCTGTTTACCTAATTCCGTGCAAGGAATTATTTATCAAGCGAAAAAGAATCATTGGCCAGCGCGAAAAAAAGTCGGCAAAGGAGGGGGTAAGGAATATGCCCTTGCAACATTGCCACAAGCTATACAGGACGAAATTCGCAATAAATTTGCGGTATCGGTTGTAAAAGCCAAGCCAAGAAAAACCCTACCGGCAAAAATTCAAAATATTGCCGACCTCACTACCAAACAACGTGAAATCGCAGATGCACGAATGGCCTTGGTGGCTTATGTGGGCGAATTGGAACAGGTGCAAAGCCGGGTTAAAGCCATTCATCACTTATGTAATGCCGCTAAAAGCGGGGATATTTCGGAAGATTTGATGGCGTTAGTCTCCATGGCTAACAGTAAGAGCGGCAACAATTGTGGCCGAGTGCTATCACCAAGAACGCTAAATCAGTGGGTGATTGATTATCACAAATGCAAAACCGCCGAAGAACGTTTGCGCGCGTTGGCACCGGGTCAACGGCAGGCGCAAAAATTGGAAGAATTGGCGTGGTTGCCTGATTTTTTGGTGGCTTATCGCAACACAAATGGCGTGAATGTCACTGAGGCTTACGCAATTTTTAAGGCGCACTGGCAGGCGCACTATGCCGACCAGCCGCTGATGTTGGCAATGTTGCCAAGCCTTGACAGAGTGCGGCGCGGATTATCCAAACTGCCACGCCACATTCGCGAAATCGGCCGTAAAACAGGTGCAAGCCTACGCGCTTTAAACACTTACGTTAAGCGCGATTGGTCGGTGTTAAAGGCGAATGATGTGTGGGTGGGTGATGGTCACTCCATGAAAATGAAAGTGCAACATCCTGATCATGGTCGCCCGTTTATCCCTGAATTGACGTTAGTTATGGACGCGCCTAGCCGCTTTATCGTTGGTTGGTCGGTCAGTCTAGCAGAAAACGCGTTAGCCGTTGCGGACGCTATCCGAAACGGGATTGAGAACCACGGCATACCGGCTATCTATTATTCGGATAATGGTGGCGGTGAAAAGAACTGGACGTTAGATGCGGATATTACAGGTATTTTGCCGCGTTTAGGCATTAATCACCAAACAGGGATTCCGGGCAACCCTCAAGGGCGCGGGATTATTGAACGGGTGAACCAAACTTTAGCGCTTCGCATTGCCCGCCAGTTTGAAACTTATCACGGGCGCGGTGCAGACCGTGACACCGTGCGACAAACCTCCACGGCGGTGATTTCGCTTGATAAAGCGATTCGTCAAAAACGCACAGAACTCACCAACAAACAACGTTGGGCGGTGGGTAAATTGCCAACCTGGAAGCAGTTTATTGATGCGGTAGAAGCTGGGGTGCATTGGTACAACAACGAACATGTGCATCGCGAAATCGGTTGCACACCGGCACAAAAACGCCGTGAGTTATTAGCCGACACCGAGTTGCTATTGATTACTCCGATTGAAGCGCGCGATTTGTTCCGCCCAAGTGTGCTACGCAAAGCGCAACGCGGTTGGGTATCGGTGTTTAACAATGAGTATTTTAGCCAAAAACTGCTTGATGTGGATGGAAAAAGCGTACAGGTGGCAATTGATATACATAACCCAAGTGCGGTGATTATTCGCGATGAATCCGGGGCGTTTATTTGTGAAGCGATTTTAGACGGCAACAAGCGTGACGCATTCCCGATGAGCTTTGTTGAGAAATCTCGCCAAGAAAGACACCAGCGCCGTGCGAAATTGAAACAAGAACAACTGGACGAAATTAATGCGGAACTGAATCCGGCTATCAGTATCACCCACGACACCGGAGCCGAGCTATTACACAGCTTGCGCACGAAACAAGTCAGCCGCTTTGATGATGACGAAGAAATCGCGTTATTACCAAGCGAATTAAGAAGATATCAACAACGAAAAGCAGTAGGAGCTAAATAATGAAAGAACAACTTGCAATATTTATGCAACAGAAAGGGTTAACCCAAACACAAGTGGCAAAAGCCCTTGGCAAATCTAATGCCGTTATTAGCCAGTATTTAAAAGGCATTTATAAAGGTGTGACCAAAGATATTGATGAAGCAGTGGATCGCTTAATTAAGCGCGAAAAAGACAAAGTGGTGGAACGCAATTTTAACAGCGAATTTGTGCCGACTTATGCCGCAGAACGTTGCATTGATGTGGTGCATATCGCCCACGTAGAAGGCGAAATCAGCGTGGTTTATGGCGCGGCAGGCTTGGGCAAAACCAAGGCATTAAAACAGTACGTCAGTCAAAACCCGGAAACGATTTTTGTTGAAGTTGAGCCTAGTTGTAGCCCGAAAGTGTTGTTGAAAAACCTCTGCCATCAGTTGGGATTGAATGAAGTCGGGGCAAATCATGAATTGTTTACCCGTATCACCGAAAAATTGGGCGAAGGTCGCTTAATTATTGTGGATGAAGCGGAATTGTTAAGCACGAAAAGCCTGGAATATATCCGCCGAATCCATGACTTGACAGGTTGCGGTGTGGTGCTTGCCGGTATGCCTCGCCTACTTGTGAACTTGAAGGGGAAATACGGCGAATTGGCGCAACTTTATAGCCGCGTGGGCTTGGCTTGCGACCTTGGCAATCAATTAAGCGAGGACGACATCCACAAATTAGCCGAAAACGGCTTAGGCACGGACGAATTTAACGACATTTTATTTAAGGCCAGCCACGGCAATGCTCGCCGTTTAACCAAATTAATGCGCGGTGTGATTCGGGTGGCCGAAATGCACGGCAAACAGATTGACGCGAAGTTAATTAACTCTTACGCCGGCATGCTAATCAACTAAGGAGCAGATGATGAATAAAGTCAGTAAACCACTCAGCAACAACAACCGCGTGATGCTGCAGTATTTAAATCAAGTGCAAAAAGCGGTGAATGCCTTAAATGAAATGGGATTAACCGTAATTAATGTCCACTTTGAAAAAATCCGCCCGACTATCCGAGTGCAGGCGAACCGGGTGACAGAACAACTAGAGAGCGAACAATTAGCGTATGTCTATCGGGTCGGTAGTGATTTAGGACGTTATCGCGAGGCGCAATACACAGTCGAAGGCATACGTGTGATCTGGCGTACATATCTGAATTAAGGAGGCGAAATGGCGAAGCGTCGACAAATTTATGCCGTCTATCGTGGCGAAGAAAATTTGGGAGACGGCACAGCGGATGAATTAATAGAAAAACTGCGAATTAATAAAAAGCATTTTTACCGATTAGCCACCGAAGGTGGAAATGCCAATAAAACTAAACGATTGGTGGTGATTAAGTTAGATAAAGAGGAACTATAAATGGCGAAAAAAGCAACCCGCATTAAAACCGACACCTTTGCAGTGCGTTATCAAACGCGCGATGAAGTGGAAGTGGCCATTAAACAGATTGGCGATTTAAACCGCGAATTAGAACGACTAGCGATAGAACAAAACGACCGCTTGGCCGAAATCACCGAAGAATACGCCCCATTAATGAACGCAATCAAAGAAAAGCTCGCGCCAAAACAAGATGCGGTGCAAGCCTGGTGTGAAAGCCGACGAGATGAACTCACTCAAAATGGCAAAACCAAAACCGGTTCGTTTAATACAGGCGAAGTTCAATGGCGCCAACGTCCGCCAAGTGTTGGAATTCGCGGCGTAGAATCAGTGCTTGAAAGTTTACGCACCCTAGGGCTTGTTCGATTCATTCGCACGAAAGAAGAAGTAAACAAAGAAGCCATGTTAAACGAGCCGGAATTAGCGGCAACCGTAGCAGGCGTGACCATTAAAACAGGCATGGAAGATTTTGTAATCACTCCTTTTGAACAGGAGGTGGCGTGATGTCTTGGTTTTTTTTAGGCGCGGTATTAATCGGTATCTGGATTACGACTGAGTAGATCTTATTTCAATGCGCTTTACAAAACCCCTCTTTACAAAAGAGGGGGACGAATTGAAGGCGCATTCATAATAGGTTCTAACAACATAAGGAGCAAAACGTGAAAAGACTGCAGACCTATCAGGATTTCGCCAACCTAGCGGCGGAAATGGAACGCATCGGGGCATGGGGGCAAGCTGAAGCCGCTTGGGAAAAGGCGGCCAGCATGGCTCGTAAAAAAATCAACAAAGAATGGGCGGAGAAACGCCAAGAAATGAGCGCACATTATGTGCGATTCCCAACAAGAAGACCGGAGGTGAGACATGGCTAAGTATGTGGCACGTTTTTATTGTTTGGTTGAAACAGTCGTTGAAGCTGAAAGCAATGAACAGGTGTTGGATATGTGTGATTTGAATGTGTGTGATGTGAATAAACTACCGCATACGATTATAGAAATCACTGATGTGGTTGAAGTGGAGGAAGTATGACGGAACAAGAAAAAATGCGCTTAGATGAGCAGTTGGAACAAGCGGCAAAACAACTAACAAGAGCACTTAGAGCGTTACGCACGGGGGAATTGCAACATGCCGCTGTTTATGTGGGGAATGTGCAGAATTTGTTGCCAGGGTTGAGAATGAGATTGGGGAAAGTATGAAAGTGCTAGACGAACATATCCTTGAGTATATTTGGGACGAAACATTAGACCGTATTGCGCAAGAAACCTTAGTGACTTATATCGGTGGCAGTGTTGGCACGTATAGCGACGACCAAGCAGAGAAAAAGGCAGAAGACTTTGCAATATTGAGTGTAAGCCGACTTATTGCAGGATCTGTATTAAGCGAAAGTCAATTTAGACGGCGGGTTAAAAAGATTATGGCGCAAGGTATTTTGTTACAACGCATTGGGCCAAATAGCTTTGTGATTAACTCAGAGGTGATTAAATGCGTAGCGGTACAAGCCGCGCGATGTTGGCGTGCAATCGGTGTTCCGTATGGTATGGACGACACGGGGAAAGCCTGTAAAACCTTACCTATTAACGCTCTACCGAGAAGTATTTTTGAATTAAAGACAAATTGTTATCAGATTTTGAGATCTGAATATCCAAGTTACAAAGGAAAAGGAGTAGAAAATGAGCAATGAAATAACCCAAAAAGTCCGCATGACAATCGAAGTTGAAATGGACGACTACCAACGTGATCAACTTAAAATATCAAAAAATACGCAAGTGTTAGGCGGAAATATCGTGCAATTAGACTGGGAAGGTGGAGTGTTTGACGAAGTTGATGGCTATCGCAAATTGTTTGAAGCAGTTGATTCAAATCTGATGGGTATTGCATTTGACAATATGGAGGATGAGGCCTTTATAGGCGAATTGCAACTAGCGATTAAACGGGTGGTTACGCCGATTATTAAAGCAAAGCGCAAAGCAATTTTGGAGGGTGAAAATGAGTAAAGATAAAAGAAGATTGGATTTTATTCAAGATACAAAATTATGTGTCATTGGTGGTGATTATTTTACTGTTATTGATGCCGACACTGACGGACCTGAATATCGCTATAAAAAAGCCGAGACAGTCCGCGAGGCTATAGATAATGCGATGGGCGAAATCGGTGTATCGCAAGGTGCAGACAGCTACGGTTGGATTAAGTGTTCGGAGCGGTTGCCGGATACATTTACAGGTTTTGATCTTTTAATCCGGTCATTGCCTGTTTTGGTTTATGGCAAATATACCGCTGGCGAAAATAATAAAATTTTCGGAGCACAAATATTTGGTGATAAATGGTATAGCGCAGACGGAGAATGCGCGGAAATCACCCACTGGCAACCAATGCCACAACCACCTATCGACTAAAACCCATTTACAGCCCATTAAATCTCCCCTAACCCCTCTTTACAAAAGAGGGGGATAAGTTAGATGAAGTGGGCTGAATAATGTGTTTTAAACCAAGTTTAAAGGAGTTTTAAAAGTGAAACTATGTCGTTGTCCGATTTGCCATAGTGACATCCATTTGGATGCGCTATTGGAAGATGATGCGGGGCGTGAGATGTTGAGGATTATCACTAATTTAAAAGGCAATAATGCCCGTGCGTTGGTGAGTTATATTGGGTTATTTCGACCTGAAAAATCTGCGCTATCTAATGGGCGTGCGTTGAAATTAATGCAGGAAGTGTTGGAGATGTTTCCACCAAGCCCATTATTGGCACATGCATTAAATGAAACCGTGCAAGCGGTGATGAAAAACCGTCGGGAAACCCGCAATATTCAAGCTCTAGCGAATCATAACTATTTGAAGAAAGTGTATGAAGGGGCGCGGCCACTATTCGCAGTAGTGCGCAACGAAGGCCGAACTGAAATACAAAACGCACAACAACAGGCTGAAAACAAACGCATGGAGGCCATACAATATGTTGAACGCTATGCAGCATTAGGCCGACTAGATGTAGTGAAAAATTCTCCGGAATATCGCATCTGGGTAGATTGGAAAGTAGAACGGGGAGAAATGAATGCAACCACAAACCCGTAAACAGATGATTACAAAGATCCATATTGGCAAAAGCGCATTAAAAATGAGCGATAACCAATATAAACTGTTTTTGTTAAATACCGTGGATAAGCACAGTTGCACGGTGATGACGGATGCCGAATTAATGCAAGTACTGCAAGCAATGAAAGCGCAAGGCGTAGTGTTTTCTACAAAAACACAGCGTCGCCCAACCTCAAGAACTGATAAAGCTCCATTACTTGCTAAGATCACGGCTCTTTTAACCACGCATGGATTGCCGCAAAGTTATGCGGATGGCATTGCTAAAAAAGCATTCGGAGTGGATTTTGTGCACTGGCTGGAGGTGTGGCAATTGAAAAAAGTGGTGCAGATGCTGGCGGTGTATCATCGGCGTAAGCAACAATAAAAAAAGTTTTGCTAGACAATAAATTAGCGGTAAATTAAAGGCTCCTATGGAGCCTTTTTTAATGGAGAAAATATGAAAAAAATTATCACGTTAGCAGCCGTTTTATTATCAGCCTCTGTCTATGCACAAGAGCAACCGACACTATCTCAAGCATTAGCAGTTGTAAGCTTTCCGAATGCAACGATTTATAAAGTAGGAACGGTGGAAGAAAAACGCGCCGCAAGAGCCTTGAAAAATGTAGAAGGATTATGCGCATATAATACAGATAAAATTGTTAGTAAGGCGATTGCTACCCAAGAGAAACTGGTGGGTGACGGTTATTATGTAACGCCGGTGGAAATCGTTGAAGCATTGGGAACATTAAAAAGACAAGCTCCGAATGACGTTGATTGTGACTATGTTATTGCTCATTACGCTACGACGGTTAGCCAAACACCAACCCCGGCAGAAGCATTGGCATCAGTTAATTCGCTTTATAAGATTTTAAAAAACACAAAATAAACATTACCCCAAATCCCGCCTTGTGCGGGATTTTTTTATAAAAAATTTTGCTGTTTGGTCACATTTTGAAAAATCCCATGTGATAATCCGTTGGAATAATCATCATGGGGGAGATTTTATGCAGTCTAGACTCGAAAGTGTTGCCGAATATTTGCCTGAAATTGTGTTAGAAATGGTCGACTTAGTCGGTTTTGTGGATGTTGAAAAAATTATTAACCAATTCGGTGGCACGACTTTTCGCTTTACCGATGGTTCGGTGTATTTTCCACGGCTGAAAGAATTAATCGGGCTTGAAAGTGCCGGTAAATTGCGCCACTATTTCAACGCAGAAGAAGTCTATATCCCGCGTTGTGAGACCGCGCTCAGATTGTTACGTAATGAGCGCCTGGTAGCTGATTTTGATTTTATCACTCAGGGAGAAAAGAAAAGCGGACGCACCGCAATGCTTGAACTTTGTCCGAAATACCAACTATCTGATCGTCAAGCTTGGGAAATTGTACGCACCCATCAAGTTCAACAATATCAGCAAGACAGCTTGTTTTAAAGCTGTCATAACCTAACTTGGAAGCTAACTTGGAAGCTAACTTGGAATATCGGTAAGACAGTTTGTTTTAAAGCAGTCACAACTGTGGAAATCCCTCCTCCGTTTATCCCCACTTATTTATTACAGAATACCCTCAATTCTATCAACGATTGAGGGTATTTTTTATGTCTTTATCTTTCCAACAAATTTTTGACCGCCTTATCGGACATGAGGGCGGTTATGTTAACGATCCACACGACCCCGGTGGAGAAACGATTTGGGGAATAACCAAACATACCGCACGCGAGAATGGTTATTTAGGTGCTATGCGCGCGATGACACGTGAACAAGCTTTTAAGATTTACTATTCGGCATTTTGGTTACGTTATCAATGCGACAAGATGCCGGATGCCGTGGCATATCAATTTTTTGACACCGCCGTTAATCACGGTCTAGGCAATGCGTCCCGTATGTTACAGCGAGCGGTAGGCGTGGTTGATGACGGGAAAATTGGCCAAATTACCCTAAAAGCGATCCGCGAAATGTCAATTTCCGATGTGATTATGCACTTGGCCGCGGAACGATTGGAGTTTTATTGCAAGCTTAACAATTTTAGCCGCTATGGTAAGGGGTGGGTTCGCCGCGTGGCAGGTAATCTGAAATATGGAGCGATGGACAATGAAGTTTAAATTTTTAGGCGTTTTTAAACGTGTTTTTAATTGGTTACAAAACCGGGTATTAACAACCAGAAAACCTCCGCAAAATCGACCGCACTTTTATAGTAAAAATGCATGGAGTTATGCGGTGAAAGGCAAACCGACCCCTGCTGAAATTATTATGTGGAGATTGTGTCGATGAGTAAGTTTTTTGAGTTATTTACTAATAACGATGGGCGAGCAAGCACAACCGGATTTATTCAATTTTTCGGTTTTTTAGTCATGGCGGGTGTGTTGATTTATGCAGTTTATCTTGACCGCTCGACCGTTACTGATCTGTTCTTTTACTTTGCCTGCTTTTGTGGTGGGTCGGCGGCCACTAAAGGTGCAGTGATGGCATACTCGGCTCGCAATAAGCCACCAGAAAATGAGCCTCGTCAGAACGATAATTTGGACGATGAAGAACCACCACGAGCGGGGATTTAGTCATGAGTTTATCAATTATTGTTAGCGCTATTGCGGTAGTTTTAGTTGGGTTGTTTGGCGGTTTGCAATGGACTCGAACAAAATTAAAAAAGACCCAGACTCAATTGGCCGAAGCACAAACTAAAAACGGTATTTTACAACATCAACGACATAACCTACAGGAGAAAGCGCGAAATGAAAAAGATGCTAGTGGTGCTAACCGCGATGCTCTTATTGAGCGGTTGCACAAATCAAAAGACTTGCGTGATTAACCCATCATGCGATGGCTTTGGGTTACTCTCCGCCAGTCGTACAGATAGCACAGAAACCTTACGGCAGATAGTGGCACATAATGCAACCTATCGTGCTATTTGCGAACGAGGTGAGAATGGAAGTACATATTAACGGCATGATGATTTTTAATGGCTTAGTCTCGGTTGCCGTGTTTTTCATTGGTATTTGGTTTAAGAAATTAGACAGCGAATTCAAAAGCTTGCATGACGAAGTGAAAGAAGTAAAACGTGACTACGTTTCCAAAGAGGTCGCTAATATTACCAACCAAAATATTTTGGATAAATTGGGCGCGATTTCCGAACAACTACAATCCATCACTCAAAAATTAGATCACAAGGCGGATAAATAATGTCGGCAAGAGAACGCAAACGCTTAGAACATGAAGCAGAACAAGCACTAACCAACCAAAAACTCGATGAGATTTTAAATTTAACACGCGAAGTAAACCGCAAAATCGACCGATTGGACGACCGTGTGGACGACATCGACACCCGATTGGAAATGCTTGAAGCGCGTATGGATAAGTTAGGGATTAAATCACTCGCTGCGGGTGGATTAGGTGGCCTAGTGGTGTCGGTTGGCTTTGAGTTAATCAAGGCGAAATTCGGGGGCTGATGATGGCACACGATGAAAAAACCAAGGCTTATGTACGCCGTTACTATGTGTTTGATTGCCTGACGTTAGAACAGGCTGCAGAAAAAGCCAAAGTATCCTACAACACGGCGCGCCGTTGGAAAAAAGAAGCGGAAGCACGTGGTGACAACTGGGACACCGTGCGTGATGCGAACACCATGGCAAGCGGCAAAGTGGAAGACGTGGCGCGCGGTATGCTCACCACGTTTGTCATCTACTTTGAGAAAACCATGGAAGAGCTACGCCATGCGGAAGATTTGCCGGTGAGTGAAAAAGCAAAACTAATCCAAGGTTTGGGTGACAGCTACTCGAAGATGGTGGCGAGCAGTAAGCGGTTATTGCCCGAAGTGTCGGAAATGGCGACCGCAATTAAAACCGTCAAAATGTTTGGTGATTTCGTACAGGCGAATAAACCTGAGCTTTTGCAAGAATTCCTGGAATTATTAAACGGATTTGCGGAAACCTTAGACAAGGAGTTCAAATGAATCTCCTTTGTTTCTTTTTTGTCATTATGGCATGCCTTTCCGCCAGAGATGGCGGAAGTTGGGGATGGTGGGTGTTGTGGGCATTACTGGTGAGTGATTAAAGTGCGGTCAATTTTCACGGTGTTTTAAATGAAGAATAAAGAACTTTTAAATGAGTTGCGCGCCTATGCAGACAGCATGCGACAAAAACTCGAAGCCTCTTTTGATGGTTGGGACGACAGCCCGGAAGCGGTGGTTGAACGCCGTAAAAAAGTGTTTGACCCAGCGAGTGGTTACGATTATTTCGTGTCCCATTATTTCCCACATTATGTGCGTTCGGCATCACGTTCGGATTTGCACAATTATTTGTTTGCCGAACTCCCTGCCGTATTACAAGCACCTAAACCTATCAATATGGCAACTGCCGCACCTCGTGGTGAAGCGAAATCCACGTTGGTGTCGCAGTTGTTTACGCTTTATTGCTTGGTGACACAGCAAAAACGCTATGCTCTGATCGTGATGGACAGTATCGACCAAGCCTACCCAATGCTGGAAGCCATCAAAGTGGAATTGGAATTTAACCAACGACTACGTATTGACTTCCCGGAGGTGGCAGGACAAGGGCGCGTATGGCAAGCGGCAACCATTATCACAAAAGCCAATCAGAAAGTGCAGGTAGCAGGCTCCGGCAAGAAATTGCGTGGTTTGCGCCATGGGGCTTATCGCCCTGATCTTGTGGTGTTGGACGATATTGAGAATGACGAACAAGTGCGCAGTGCCGAACAGCGGGACAAATTGCACGACTGGTTGAAAAAGACCGTGCTCCCGTTAGGCGCGGCAGGCGACAAGCTGGACGTGGTGTATATCGGCACAATCCTGCATTACGACAGCGTATTAAACCGCACTTTGAGCTCCAAAGCATGGAAAACCGCAAAATTCAAAGCGTTGAAGAAAATGCCGGACGACATGGTGTTGTGGGATAAATGGGAAGATTTCTTCTTAAATGAAGGTGAAGCAGTCGCCGACGCCTTTTATCACGCCAATCAAGCGGCGATGGATAAAGGTTCGGAAGTGAGCTGGACGGCGCGTCCGCTTTTAACGCTCATGAAAATCCGCGCTCGTGATGGCCATGCCACATTTGACTCCGAGTATCAAAATGACCCGTTAAGCAGTGATGACGCGATTTTTGCCAATGCCATTAAATACTGGACAGAACTGCCGTCCGATTTGATTTATTTCGGTGCAGTTGACCCGTCACTCGGCAAAGCGGGCGCGAGCCGTGATCCATCGGCGATTTTAGTGGGCGGTTATCAGCGTGCCACAGGTAAATTGTATGTAGTTGAAGCAGCAATAAAAAAACGATTACCGGATTTAATCATCGAGGACACTATTCGACTGCATATTCAGTATAACTTCCTTAAATATGGTGGCGAATCTGTTCAATTCCAGGAGTTTTTGAATTCTGAAATTGTAAAACGTTCGGCGCAACGAGGTCACCCAGTCCCGGTTGTGCCAATAAAGCCGAACACAGACAAAATGTTAAGAATCGAAAGCTTACAGCCACATATGGCAAATGGACTGATTTTATTGCACCCGTCACAGACGACTTTAATAGCTCAACTACGGCATTTCCCAAAAGCCGATCATGATGATGGCCCAGATGCACTTGAAATGCTGTGGAGTCTAGCACGTAAGTATTCTGCCCCGATTGAGTGGATAGGCTTAAACGATGAAGACTTGGGGCATGATGATTTTGAAGCGGAAGATGATTTATATAGTATTTGGCGAGGTTAAAAAATGAAATTGTGGGAAAAAATTAAAACATTGGTTGGAGTGAAAACCGAGCCAATCCAAACTGACGAAGCAATGGTGACGGCAAATGGGCGCGTTTTATCAGACCACCCGAGCAACCGCATCACCCCGTCAAAGCTGAAAAGCATTTTAGAGGATGCGGAAAATGGCGATATTACAGCGCAACACGAGTTATTCATGGATATTGAAGAACAAGACAGTTCAATCGGTGCGAATATTCAGACTCGCAAACGGGCGATTTTAACGCTAGATTGGCGCATTGCAGAACCGCGCAATGCGACACCAGCAGAAGAAAAGCTCCAAACTGAAATTGACGAGTTGTTTTATCAATATCCAAACCTTGAAAATCTGCTTATGGATATGATGGATGCAGTCGGACATGGTTTTTCCGCCATCGAAATTGAATGGAAATTGGAAAGCGGTAAGTATATTCCGCACAACTTTATCCCACGGCCACAGTCTTGGTTTAAGCTAGATAAAAACGATAATCTCTTGTTAAAAACCCCGAATAATCCCATGGGGGAATCTTTGCGTCCTTTCGGCTGGGTGGTGCATTCGCACAAATCCCGTTCCGTGCAATTGGCGCGCATGGGCTTATTTCGCACATTGGCATGGCTTTATATGTTTAAGCATTATTCCGTGCGGGATTTTGCTGAGTTTCTGGAACTTTACGGCATGCCGATTCGTATCGGGAAATATGGTGCAGGGGCAACAAACGAAGAAAAACGCACGCTATTACGCGCCCTTGCACAAATCGGACATAATGCCGCAGGGATTATGCCTGACTCTATGACCGTTGAATTACATAACGCGGCAAATACCAGCGCCACCAATAACCCGTTTTTACAGATGACGGACTGGTGCGAAAAATCCATTGCCCGCCTGATTTTAGGCCAAACGCTCACATCAGGCGCAGATGGTAAAAGCTCAACTAATGCGCTTGGCAACGTACACAACGAAGTGCGCCGCGATTTGTTGGTGTCTGACGCGAAACAAGTGGCGCAGACCATCACACAGCAAATCATCCTGCCTTATTTGCAGATTAATTTTGACCCAAACATTGCCTTACACCGCGTACCTTATTTTGAGTTTGACACTAAGAAATACGACGATTTAAGCACCTTTGCAGACGCTATTCCGAAACTGGTGGGGATTGGTGTGCAAATCCCCGAAAAATGGACACGTGATAAGCTAGGCATCCCAGAAGCACAAGACGGTGAAGTGGTTTTAAAAGCCGTTCAAAGTGATTTTAATCCCGATTTAAAAACACCGGGGAAATCTACCGCACTTTCTGCCCACGTAGTGGGTTGTCAGTGTGCGGGGTGTTTGGGTAAAGGTGCGCACGTGGCGTTGTCGGCTGCTAACAAGGGAGAAACAGAACAAGATTTACTGGACGGCTTGTTAGATAACAGCATGACGCAAGTGGACTTTAACCAACAACTAGATCCTATGGTGCAAAAAGCCGTGGCGGTATTATCTGCGTGTAACAGTTTTGAGGAAGCCGGCGACAAACTGGCGGAACTTTACCCGGATTTAACCTCGGAAGCCCACGAACGCTATTTAACCAGTGCCTTATTCTTGGCGGATTTATTGGGGGAATCCAATGCCAACCGCACCTAAATTTGCTATCGGCATGGAGCCGACAGAAGCTATCGAATTCCTCCGTCAGAAGAAAATGCTGGCGGGGAAAGTCTTTACCAAAGAACTGCACGATAGCGCACTAGCAAAAGCAACCACCATTGCGCGACTGTCTAGCCTTGAAATGACAAAAGACATTTATCAGTCGTTAGAAACCGCTATGCGCGAAGGCAAGGGATTTAATCAATGGAAAAAAGATCTACAGGGGGAGTTTGAGCGCAAGGGTTGGGTGTTTGGCAAGGATAAAAGTATTAGCCGTGGGAAGGATGGGAATTTATTGGCTGACCCGCAAACGGGCGAATATTTCGGCACACCGCGTCGGCTCAATACGATTTATCGGGTAAATATGCAGACGGCTTATTCTGCGGCGCGCTATCAACGCATGCGGGATAATGTAGATAATCGCCCCTACTGGCAATATTCCGCCGTAGGCGACGAAAGAACCCGCCCGGCTCATTTAGCATTAAACGGCAAAATTTACCGTTATGATGATCCATTTTGGGCGACATTTTACCCACCAAATGGGTTTAATTGTCGCTGCTCAGTGATTGCACTTGCTGAACGTGATTTACAACGCCGTGGCATGGATAAACCGGACGACAGCTCAGAATTTTTAGTCGAAGTTGAACGCCCTGCCGATAAAGCCGGAAACCGTGAAAAAACGATTGGTTTTAAATTGCCCGATGGCACGGTACGAGTAACGGATAAAGGCTTTGATTATAATGTTGGACGATTGAACTATAAGCCGAATTTAGATCTTTACCCGGAAAAGTTGGCGCATGCGTTTGCGAAGGTGGAGATGAAAGGTGGTGAGTTTAAATTAGCTTATGAGCGTTTTGAAAAGGCTTATCTAGAAGAAAAGGTAAAATTAGGTATTGACGGTAAAGTAAACAATAAAGAGCTATTGCAACGAATTGAAATGAATACCTCTCTCAATTTCAAGTTTGCATCAGGTGTCATCAATAACGACAATAAAAAAATACTAGGACTTAACGTTAGTACTGTGTGGTTATCTGACGAAACCCTTGTTAAACAGTTTAATAGCCGTTGGGGAGATCAAAACTTCAGTGTAGATACTTATGCCGAATTACCGGATGTTATTTTTAATGCAGATGAACTTTATCAAACATCCAATACTTATATCTTTATCAAAGCATTTAATGATGAGAAGAATTATGTCGTGTTTACAAAACACATCAAGAAAACGAATGAGCTTTTTATGGTATCTGCGCGATTGCAAGATAAAAAAGATTGGATAAAAGAAAGTAAAAAATACGAGGCTATAAGGTAAGGCTCCCAACACTTACGTTACAGCTCTATCTGCACTATTTCAGCAAATTGGCTCCTGCGGGGGAGATTCATCAGGCGGGGTCAAATAACCTCGTATTCTTTGTTCTCTGCAATATACCCCCGTTTACTTTGAAAAGCAACGCTTATGATAGAAATCGAAATTAATAATGCGCAACAAATTGCCTCCATACTAAATAAACTAGCAAGTGCTGCTCAAGACCGTACGCCACTCATGCGTAGCATTGCCGGCACGATGGAATCGGCAGTGTTGCAAAACTTTGACGTAGGTGGCCGTCCGAAGTGGTTAGGACTGAAATGTCGCCAAGGCACGCCGCTAGTTGATACAGAAAATCTGATGAACAGTATCACCAGTTATTATGATAATAACATCGCCATAGTCGGAACAAATGAGCCTTACGCGGCAATCCATCAATTTGGTGGTAAAGCCGGACGTGGTCGAAAAGTGGATATTCCTGCCCGTCCGTTCTTGGTTTTAACCCCGCAGGACGAAGACGATATTTTGGAGGATGTGCAAGCCTATTTTCGGAGTATAGTTAAATAAAACATAAAACCGCTCTAAATCGCGCGTATTTGCGTTTTTATGATTATAGGGGTGATTTATCGAATGATTTTTTTTAAAACGATTTAAAAGGATTTAAAAAGGTTTTAAAAATGGTTTAAGATAAAATACAACATCAAAATTCATTTTTTAAAAAATTCTAACCTAGAGGGGAGTGTGGAAGACGCTCCCCTCTTTTCATTTAACCAACTCCATTATTCTGAAATCCTAGATTAACTTTTCGGGATTTTACAATGAAACTCACCCTTGCAGCCTGTAGTTTTGAAATTGACAAAGCGAAGTATGGACGCATCCAACTTTTGCCTTACGGAAAATTTAGAGCTACTGACGGCAGACCGACAGATGTGGAGGCATGGTATGTAACCGATACAAACGGGGCTGATGTTGTGGCATTGGCTAACAGTCAGAAAAATCCCCTACCCATTGACTACGAACACCAAATCTTACATTCCCAGCAAAATGGCAAAGAAGCCCCAAGCGCAGGTTGGATGGAATATCTCTATTTTAATCCTCAAGGAATTTTTGCCGATGTCCGTTGGACGGACAAAGCTGCGGAATACATTAAAAATGGCGAATATCGTTATATCTCTGCCGTGTTTGCATATGACACGAATGGTTATGTTCGCAAAATCTTTCACGCTGCACTGACTAACAACCCCGCTTTAGACGGTATGGATGAAGTAATGGTTGCCGCCAGTGTGCAACTTTTAAATCAACAAAAGGAAAAGCCAGCAATGGACAAAAAATTACAAGCCGCCTTGTGCGCGTTGCTTGCATTAAAAGCAGACGCCAGCGAAGCGGAAATTACCGAAAAAGTGACCGCACTTTCTGCTGCTAAAGGCGATAGTCCAGTCGCACTGTTAGATGTGTATGCCAAATTAGCGGAAAAAGAACAATCTGTCGCAGCACTCACTGCGCAGGTGGGCAGCCCTGACCCGGCTAAATTCGTGCCGGTGGAACAGGTCGCCGCATTACAGGCTAATTTTAATGCGCTTAAAAACTCGGTAGAGACCGATAAAAAAGAGGCATTGATTCAGGCCGCCTTATCGCAAGGTAAGTTATCACCAGCGCTGAAAGAATGGGCGCAAAGCCTAAGCGTTGAAGCGTTAACCGGTTATTTGGATAAAGCCGCGCCGATTGCCGCATTAGCAGGCGGTCATCAGGCAAGCGAAGATCCGAATAAAAGCAATGTTGCGGCATTAACCGCAGAACAACAAGCTGCCGCAAAAATGCTTGGCATTAGTGATGCGGATTACATTAAAAAATATCAGTCTCAGGAGGCTAAATAATGTCAATCAATAAAGCACAGGTGTTAAACCACATCACCGAAGCCTTTCGTAAAGAATTTATCAAAGGCTTAGAAAACCACCCTACTCAGTGGGCAAAAATCGCCATGGAAATTCCGTCCACGACTAAAACCAATAATTACGGATTTTTAGGTAAATTCCCGAAAATGCGCGAATGGGTTGGCCAACGTCAAATCCAAAGTATGCAAGCGCAAGGCACAAGCATTACTAATAAAAAATTTGAATCAACCGTCGGTATTTCGCGCGAAGACATTGAAGACGATCAGGTCGGTTTATATACCCCAATGCTGGAATTAGCGGGTCAGTCTGCTGCCGAATTACCTGAGGATGAAGTATTCAGCCTGTTGAAAAAAGGTAAATCTACGCTGTGTTATGACGGTCAGAACTTCTTCGACACAGATCACCCGGTATTTGAAAAAGTAGATGGTACGGGTAACCAAACTACCCAAGTGAACTTGACTGTAGGTACGGATAACGATGCGCCAACGTTCTATATCTTGGATACTCGTTTACCGATTAAACCACTGATTTGGCAAAAACGCATCGCACCAGAAATTGAGCCGAAGTTTGACCCGGCAAAATCCGAACACGTCTTCATGGAAGATGAATACTTATGGGGTGTGCGTGCCCGTGGTGCGGCTGGTTTTGGTTTTTGGCAACTTATCCACCGCGTGGAAAAAACCAAATTAACCAAAGAAAACGTGCAAAAAGTCATTGAAACTATGAAAGGTTTGAAAGGTGACGGTGATAAAGCGTTAAACATTCAGCCGAATTTAATTTTAGTTCCGACCAACCTTGAGTATGCGGCTAAAGAATTGTTTAAAACTAAACAAATCAACGGCACAACCAACATCCTTGAAAGTGAACTGGATGTGCTTGCCTCTCCGTTTATCAACGAATAACCAATCAGGGCGGGAAACCACCCTAGGAGTTAATGATGGCTAAGAAAAACCCAAAAGACGATGTCACGCAAGACGTGCAAACGGCACCGGAAGAACAAGCGCAAACCCAAGTCGAAACCGATGCGGATAACGCTGAAAGTGCGGTAGAAAAACACGATGAATCGGACGACAAAGAAGGGCGAGTGATTGTGCCTATCGGTTATTCGGTGAAATTGCGCGAAATTCACCCACAGGCAACCTATGGACGTTGTGGTTATCGCTTTAACAAAACCGAATCCGTGTATTTGGCGGCAGGCGACTTAACTGCCGAGCAGGTTTTAACCTTGGCCGAAGACCCATGGTTAGAGCTTGTTCCGGTGTGTGAGGCATAGATCATGTATGCAACGGCAGAAGATTTTATTTCGCGCATTGGCGAGTTTCAAGCTATCCAGCTGACCGACCGTGACCGAGAAGGCGTGGTGAATGATAGTGTATTGACCATTGCGCTATCAGACAGCACCAGCCAAATCGAAGGTTATTTAAGTGCGCGCTATCGCTTGCCGTTGCCATCGGTGCCGCAGAATTTAACCCGCATTTGCTGTGACCTCACCCGTTATCGCTTAGCGAGCATGTCGGAAGTTGGCATCACCGACGAAATTATCACTCGTTATAAATTAAGCGTAAAAGAGCTTGAGGATTTAGCAGCGGGGAAAATTTCGCTCGGTATTGATATTGAAGACGAGCAACAAGGCGATGGTAACGCGGTGATGTTTACCAATCCAAACAACAGGATTTTTGGCCGTGATAACCGAAATTGAAAATGCACTGGTTGACCGCTTGACGCGCGGCTTGGGACAGCTTGCCAACACCGTGAAAAGCTACGGTGGTGAGTTGGACGATGAAAGCCTTGGCACGGGGCGTCTGCCCATGGTGTTGGTGACATTCGGGGGGGCTCGGATTGAGCCAATGTCAGTACGTGGCAACGCATTTCGCACATCTGCTCAATTTGTTGTGATTGTCGTGGTGCGGTCGTTACGTAGCAATCAAGCTGCCCGACAAGGCGGTGTGGATAAACGTGAAATTGGCGCAAATCAGTTGATTTATGCGGTGCGCCGCTTGCTGGATACGCAACGCTTAGGCGGATTAGTTAAGCCGTTAAAACCACTAGCGATTCGGACATTGTTTAACAATGCACAGTTTCGTAGCGAGAAGGTAACGGCCTATGCCATTGAGTACGAGGCGGCATTTGATGATGTCGCCCCTCTTGAGGACGGACATTATCCGGAACAAACCTCAGACCCAGCGAGCCCTGATTTCGTGTTTTCGCATTATGCGGCCGAACTCTCCCCGACGTCGCCAATTCTTGAGCATGTGGAGGGCAAACTGTATGACCCGAACAACAATGCCGAGGTCGGCTTTAGTGTAAAAACAAAGGATAAAAAATGATTGTAAAAGCAGCCCCTGGGGTGAAAGTCCCTTTAGAAAATCAGCCGTATGCCTACATCGAGCAGGAGCCGGTTGAGGTAGAAAATACGGTCTATTATCAGCGCAGAATCGCTGATGGCGACTTAACCGAAGTGCAACCAACCCGCAAGCAAAGAGGTGCAGGCAATGACTAACATCGAATTTGAAAAAATCCCGAATAGTTTACGCAAACCTGGGGTTTATACCGAATACAACGCTAAAGGTGCAGTAACTACGCTGCCAACAAACGAGCAGGAAGTGCTAATTGTTGCGCCAATGATTGGCGGGACAACTGCATTTACTCAACCTGTGCGAGTGTATTCCGATATTGATGCAGCTACCGCATTTGGTGCAGGCTCATGGGCGCATTTGATGACGCGTATGGCTATCACCAACAACTCCCTCATCCGTTTATCTGTGATGGGGTTAGCGGATAGTTCTTCTGGTGTCGCGGCAAGTGGTAGTTTGGTGTTGACCGGGACAGCCACTAGTCAAGGTGTTATGACAGCAACGATTGCCGGTATTGACTACAAAGTCGCTGTGGCAAACGGCGAAAAAGCCAAAGATGTTGCCGCCCGATTAAACGCTGTGATTAACGGTGCGACAGATTGCCCAGCAACATCAGCTGTAAATGAAAGCACGATTACGCTTACGGCTAAATGCAAGGGCGCAATCGGTAACGAAATCAATTTAACTACAACAAATACGGCTAAAGACATGACATTGTCTGCAACCGCTTTTGCTAACGGTGCGGAAAATGCGGATTTAGCCCCTGCATTAGCAAGCGTTGCCGGTACGCATTATCACATCATTATTTCGCCGTTTGCGGATGATAAAAACGCCAAGGCCTTGCGTGAGCATTTGGAGTCGGTATCCGCTCCGCTTGAGAAAAAACCGGCTATTGGTGTGTTGGCGTGGCGTGGCAGTATGGCAACCGGTACAACCTACACCGAAAAAATCAACAGCGAGCGTATCACTTGTGGTTGGTACAAAGGCTCAATTGAATCGCATGCGCTCATTGCGGCAGGTTTCGGTGCGGTGATTGCAGGCGAAGAAGACCCGGCACGCCCTTTAAATACCCTTGAAATTAAAGGCCTAACCGAAGTTGACCCGACACAAACGCCGTTATTGACCGAAGCGAATCAGGCGTTATATCACGGTTTAACCCCGATTACCGTTGTGAATCATCGTGTCCGAATTATGCGCGCGATTACTACCTACACGAAGTCGGCGACCAACACGGATGACCCGAGTTACTTAGATTTAACTACCATCCGAACCTTGGACTATACGCGCAAAGCCATTGAACAGCGCATTGAGTTGCGTTTCCCACGTGCCAAATTATCTGCACGTACACCGGATAAAGTGCGGTCAGAAATTCTGGACGTTTTGTTACGTCTGGAAAAAGAAGAAATCTTGGAAAACGTGGCGCAGCATAAGGCGAAATTGTTGGTGCAACGTAGCGGCATCGACCAGAACCGCCTTGATTGCGCAATCCCGACCGATGTGGTAAACGGATTGCATATTGTCGCTAACCGTGTTGATTTAATTTTATAGGAGGCATAGATGGCTCAAGAATTTGCCAGTCTTGGCATTGTTGAGGTGGATGGTCAGGAGATTGACCTTACCAAGCTCGATGTGAAAACGGTAACAGGTCGTAAGCCTGTAAAAACCATCAACCGCAAAGGTCGTGTGAAAGGTTTTGCAAAAGGCATCACCGAATATACGTTATCTATAACTGTTGTCGTGCCGCTCAATGCTGCCGAGCCGGATTGGGATAATGTTGATGATGCAAAAATTACCGTGGGAGAAGAAAACGGCAAACGCATCTCCTACACCGGCTGCTTTACTACCGATGTAGGAACAAGCTACACCGTAGATTCGGAAGAGGTTCGTGATTTGCAAATGGTGGCCTTAGATAAGGTTGAAGAATGATGAAAATTCGTTTGAAACTTGGCGTGCTGTATAAGGGCACGCTACATCATGACGCTTTGGTGAAAATACTTACAGTTGGCGGCGAATGCCTTGCACTGGAAGTCATTAATGATTTGGGATTAAGCACTAAGGATTCGCTTAGTCAATCTGAGCAGATGATGATTGATTTGGCCTATTTGGCGCAACAAGTCGAGTTTGCAGGCATACCGCGCGAAGCGGTGACTCCGGCATTTTTACTGGATAATCTTGCCACTGATGATTACGTGTTGATTAATAACGAAATCAATCAACTACGAAAAAAGCGCATGAGCGTTTCGGGAGACCAAGAGACGGCAAACGAAGCGTAAAAAAAAGCAATGTCAGCGAAGTGTGGCAAGCGTATGAAAACTACCGCTCAGCAGCGATTTTACTGGGTAAGTTTGGGTTTAATGCGCAAGCCGTCTGGAATATGTGCCACGCAGAAGTTAGTGCATGGATTAACAGCTACCTAGCCAGTCAAGGTGCACAAATCCAACATAATACCGACGAAACTACGACGTCCTATGTTTTTAAGCGTCGTAAAAATAAGGGGGCGTAATGCCCCTTTTTTATTGCTTTTAAATTAGGTTTAAACAAGGTTTAAAAAATGGCAAAAATGGATCTCTCTTTAACACTCAAAGCCAAAGACTACGCCAGTAGCGTGGTGAAAAGCGTCGAAAGCAGTGTTAGTAAATCAACCAAGAATATCGAAAACCAAGCTAAACGAAGCGCAACTGCGCAGCAAACAGCAATACGGCAAACAGCCAAGGTGACGGAGCAAAGCTATCGACAAATCCAACAGGCTGCGCGCAGTCGAGAAACTATTGGCGTGCGCAGTGAACGTAGTATCCAAAATGAAATCAACCGCACCCGCGCGGCATACGACCAATTAAAACGCAGTGGCATTGCTTCCGGTCGCGAATTAGACCGTGCCGCTATGGCGACGAAACGCCGTATTGCGGAGCTAAATGCAGAAATGGGCAAAGTCTCCATGGGGCAACGGTTAGGCAATATTGGTCGTGGTATTGCCGGGGTAGCAGCAGGTGCGACCGCTGCTGGCATGGTGCTGGCGCAACCGATGAAAAAGCAAATGGATTACGACCGCTCCCTTGCAATGACTGCTAACACCGCATTCGCTGAGCGAGATGTGGCGGGGCGCATTGCAGGTAAAACAGAACTGAATAATGCCGTGAAAAGCGCAGTGGAAATTGGCGGTGGAACCAAGGAAGACGCTTTGGGTGCATTGGATACTATGTTGGCCTCCGGTGCAGTAAAAGCCGATACAGCCATGAAACTGTTGCCGACCTTGCAGAAAGGCGCAACGGCAACTGGGGCTAGCACAGACGATTTGGCGAAAATCGCCATTTCGGCGATGCAACAATTTGGTATCAGCGAAGACCACATAGGCGAAGTGTTAGACAAAGCCGTAGCAGCAGGTCAGGCGGGAAACTTTGAACTGGCGGACATGGCGCGTTGGTTGCCGCAACAAATGGCTGCCGGTAAAGCTGCAGGGCTTAGCGGAATGGCTGGTTTTGAAGCACTGTTAATGGCAAACCAACAAGCACGGGTAACGGCGGGTACATCGGATGAGGCAGGGAATAACTTGGTTAACTTACTAGCTAAGCTAACATCCAAAGAAACAGCAGACCGCTTTAAAAAAATCGAAATTAAAGGGAAAGACGGTAAAACTCATGGGGTGGATTTTATCGCATCTATGGAAGCGCAAAAGAAAAAAGGCAAAAACTCTATCGAGGCCTTTATGAGCATAATGGATCAGGTGGTTGGGCAGGATGGAAAATACCAAGAATTACAGAAAAAACTCAAAGGCGCGAAGAAAGAAGACCAAGCGAAACTATTAGAGGAAATGACGAACTTGGTGGAAGGCACGGCTATTGGGCAAATCATTTCCGATCGCCAAGCGCTGATGGCATTATTGGGTATCCGTAACAACGTGAGCTTGGGAAAAGAAGTGAAAGAAAGCCTGGATAAAAGCGAAGGCGCGGTGGATACCTCCCATGCGGTGATTAAAGATACCAACAGCTACAAAGTAGAAGACGCGAAAAATAACGTGGATTTTGCACAAATGGAAGGCATGAAAGGATTTAATGATGCCCTTGGGGATATTAGCGTGAAGATTGCCGAATATGCGAAAACTTATCCTGATTTAACTACTAAAATTGCTACGGCTGGTACTGTTGTTGCCGCTTTAAGTGCTGCCGCTATTGCTGCATCAGGCTCGTTGCGTTTGCTTGGTGGACATGGTGGATTAGGGCTAGGCATGGGGGATGTGTTGGGCGGAGGCATGTCATCCAAGGCTGGGGCGGCTGCTGGTGTTGGTAAAGCCGGTAAATTCTTTAAGATTGGCGGTGGAACTGCGTTGGGAGTCGGTGTCGGAGCGCTAATGGTTGCAAGTGATAACTATGTGCATGCAAAAGCCGTTGAAGAAGCGCAACAGGAAAAATTTAATGCAGAAACCAAAGAATCTCAACAGGCTTTTTATGCTGCGGCCTATCCGAGTAAATCCATCTATCAATACACGCCACCGACAAAAGAACAGCGAAAGTCCGTGTGGTCAATTGCCAGTGGTGGATATGCCCTAGGTGATGCGGCTCGTCGCAAGGAAATTGCAGATGAACGGTTAAAACTCGGCACATTAACCCAGGCAGAATACGACAAACGCGTGCAGATTCCGGATTATAAGGCCGAATTAGCACAGCTTGGGACAACCATCTCAGAAGGTATGAAACAGGCAGTGGAGAGTCAAAATTTTACGATACAAAATCAGATCCGCGTTGATTTAGATGGCCGCGTTATTGCCGAAAGTACATCAGAAAATCAATATCGCGAACTTAAACGGGGGTAACTATGGCAGCAGGTTGGACAATGCCGATACAACGCGCATCCTATCGCGGCGTGCGATTTGAGGTGTTAAGCGTGGATGATAACTTGGAGCGAGCCACCATTTCGCATGCTTATCCATTCGTTGATGGAGCAGATATTGAGGATTTAGGCTTAAATCCATTAATTATTCAAATGCAGGCGGTATTTTACGGGGAGGGCTATTACACCGATTTCAAACGATTTCTTTCGGAGCTGCAACGCCCTGGCGCTGATGTGTTGGTACATCCTATTCGTGGACGTCTACAGAATATGATTTGCACTTCTGCTTATTTTCATCACGAGGCAGATTATGTGGATTATGTTACTGTGAGTTTAAGTTTCATGGAGGCCACTCCGGCAAAACCAATCTTTGTATTCGATTTCGCATTCTTGGGATTGCTCGATGTATTTTTAAGCGCCATGGAAGATTTCGTGGATGACATGATGGAGATGTTTGCCGCAGCAATGGAAGTGGTCGCTTTTGCTCAAAATATCAAATCGCGCATGTTGGGTATGTTTGGCGCTATTTTTGGTTGCTTTGACTCGGTACTTAATTTATTCGCTTTTGATTCAAAAAAACATAAAAGCGTTAAGAGTGCGCCAACTTCGACAGATAGCTTTAAAAAACAAAGTACGCAAGCTGTCCGAGAAATAGCGAATATGATTGATAGCGGTTTATCTGATATGGCTCAACGAGAGGATTTGACTGCACGTGCGAAATTTGACGAGGTGCAACGCACAGTAAAAAGCCTCCTTGAAATTTCACTGGCTTTGGTTAATGGCAAAAATCAACGACAAACTCAAGATAAGTCCTTAGCCACCACATTGACTGTGGATGATACCAAGGAGATCTTCTGCGCGGTGCAGTTAATGACTACTGCAGCAGTTTTTAAGATTGCCACGCAGTTTATTGAAAATGATGAACTGACTCCTGCTGAGATTGATTACATTACTACCCAAGCCCGCTTGCAAGCCTTAGCGGCATTAAATAGTTTGCGCGCACTTATGCGAGCGGAGCAGCATGGCTGCACTATTAGTTATGCTAAGGATGCATTTGGCCTAACCACTCTCAATATTAAAGAGTGTAATGGGATTATAGATTTACAAGCGCCGACTAGTGGTTTTTACACTCAAGCCTATAAAGTGGCTGAACAATTAAGAGCGCAAACCCATAAATTGACTCAACTCGCGTTAGCGGCCATTAATCGTAAGCCACCTTTGATTATCCGGTCGGTGGATTTTGATGGATCGATTTGGCAGATTGCGCACGCCTTTTATGGGGATTATACAAGAGCGGATGAGTTATTACGGCTCAATCCTCACATCTGTTATCCTAATTTTATCCAACGTGGGGAGATGCTGAATGGGTACGCAAAATGAGGGGGGATATCCGTTTTACAACGAAGTGATCGTTGAGATTGATGGTAAGCGGCATGGCAACTGGAAAAGCTACGATATTGATAGTGATTTTTTAATACCTGCCGATGCTTTTAATTTTAACATCGGGGTACCGAGTGATAGCACTGTCTTGACGGACTATTCGGGAAAAACCGCGAAGGTGATGATTAATGATGAGGTCGTACTGAGTGGGATTATTGATAGCACCCAGCATGGCATATCAAAAGGCGACCGCACTTACAGCATTAATGGTCGTGATAGAGCCTCCGTGTTAGTGGATTGTTCTGCTCCTATTACTAACGTTAAAGGGCTAACCGTGCTGGAGGCGGTTAAAAAAATTGTGGCACCACTAGGCATTAAAAAAGTTGCGCTGAAGGCGGAGTCTAATCCAACGTTAGATAAGGTCGATATCGACATTGGCGAAACCGCGTGGAATGCCTTAATTCGTTGCGCAAACTCGGCAGGCTTGCACGCTTGGTTTGCCCCGGATGGCACATTGATTGTAGGCGGCGCAGATTACTCTACACCGCCTGTGGCGACATTGTGTTGTAATAAAGATGGCGAACGCAATAATTTTACCCAAGCAAGCCTAACCACAGATGTCTCACAACGGTTTTCAGACATTACATTTTTGGCTCAGCGCCATGGCAGACATGCCGATGATAATAAAAATGATCTCAAATGGGTTTACCAGGATAAGAGTATTGAGTTTTATAAGCCAAAGACTGTTGTTGTGCCAGACGTAGAAAGCCTAGAGGCCTTAAAAAAATGGGCGAAAAAATATATATCTGACAGCATATTGAGCGATTTTACCCTAACCATTACTGTGCCAGACCATAAGACACAGGACGGTGTGTTGTGGGCACCAGGACAACGGGTGCATGTAATCTGCGAAGAATATGATATCGATGCTATTTTTTTTCTGATGGGGCGCCGTTTTGTATTAAGCCGTACAGGAGGTACAACCACCGAATTACGCCTGAAACAAGATGGCATTTGGACACCTGATGCGTATGTGAAAAAATCGAAAAATGCCCGTAATCGCAAAGGTAAAAAAGGTAAGAAAAATAAAGGCGATTTGATTGTATTGGATGGGGATTAATATGCGACGACTAAGACAAGCAATAAAACAACAAACGGAAACCGCCTTGGGTGCGGTGCGCCAAGCCTTTCGCGGTACACTAAATTTAGTTAAAAGTGCGGATGGTATACAGAAAGTACAGGTATCCGGTTTGGCCGATGAAACGTTGCAAGATGTGGAGTTTATGCAACAATTTGGGTTGACGTCCGTGCCACCTGCCGGCACACAAGTGGTAGTTCTCCCCATCGGCGGAACAACGAGCCATTCAATTGTTGTCGCTACCGAAAATGGCTCTTATCGCATAAAGGAACTACAAGGTGGCGAGGTGGCCGTATACGACGAAAGCGGCTCCAGTATCGTTTTAAGGAAGGGGAAATTAATTGAGATTGATTGTGATGTGTTAAAGATTACAGCAGCAACAAAAGTGGACATATCAAGCCCACTGGTTGAAACAGATCGGGTCTTTACCGCGCGTGGCAGCATTACCACCGATGGCGATGTGACAGCCAATGGTAAATCTCTTGTTAGTCATAAACATAAAGGTGATAGCGGGGGGACAACCGGCGAACCTTTATAAATCAAGGGCGGTGTGGAAATTCCTCATCGCCTTTTTATTATCCTTATCCCCTATCCTGTCAATATGGACAGAGAAATCAGCCCGCTTACCGGGGACTACACAAATGCAAGTATCAGTACACTGCAAAATGCCGTGTATATCAGACTGACCACACCTTTAGGCTCTTGGTGGGCAAATGGGCGTGTAGGTTCTCTGCTCCATACTATTCAACGCGAGAAAGATTTGAGCCGTGTCGGTATGTTGGCTCAACAATACGCCGAAGAGGCGCTGCAACCGTTACTTGATGACGGTCGCGCAAGCGATATCGTGGTTACTCATGACCAACCGCATAATGGCAGAGTGATTCTTTCTATTTCCGTGACTGACAACCGGGGCGAACAATACACTTTTAAACACCCGGTAAACGTTATTTAAAAGGTGTTTAAATCGTGTTTATTGTACCCACGCTTGAAGAAATCCGCGCCAGTATCTTGCGCGATTATCGGACTTATTACCCAGATGCTGACACGTCCGAAGACAGTGACGCTTACGCCCGTGCCAGTAGTTTAGCGGCGTGCGCGGAAGGGATTTATGCACACCAAAAATGGCTAATTAAACAGTTTTTTCCGGACACCGCCGACACTGCATTTTTGGAGAAACACGCAGGATTACGTGGTTTACGTCGTCGTAACGCCACTTATGCGGCAGGCAAAGGTGCCACTATTAGCGGCAATCCTGATGCTGTCATTACTGTTGGTTTACAAATTAAAACTGAAGACGGGCATTTTTATGAGACGACCGAAAGCGCGGTGATTCCTGCCGGTGGAACTGCGATTGTTGCGGTGCGCTCCCTTGCCACTGGCGCGGCGCAAAACATTAAAACTGCTACTAAAGGCTCCTTTATGGCTGCCCCTGTTGGCGTGAGTTCCGACGTTGTGCTTAACGAGGTAGTTGGTGCAACTGATGCGGAGAGTGATAGCTCGCTACTAGACCGTCTACTCAATAAAATCCGCCGACCAGCAGCCGGGGGCAATAAATACGATTATAGAGACTGGGCGCTTTCAGTTGATGGCGTTGACCACGCTTATGTGTACCCATTACGCCGTGGTCTTGGCACTGTTGATATCGTTATTACTGCGGATAACGGTGTGCCAAACGATGACACGGTGCAACGGGTTCAGGCTTATATCGACCAAGAGCGGCCTGTGACGGCCAAAGAAAGCAAAGTGGTTAAGCCGGATGTAACTAAAGTTGATTTTACCATTCAGGTACGCATTAGTAGCGGGGTTACTTTAAGCGATATTAAAGCTGCTATCACGAATGCGCTTGGGGATTATTTCAATGGCCTTATACCTGGGGATGGTTTGATTGTGTCGCAATGCGAGGCGGTTGTTAATAATTTAATCGGTGTGGTTGACCGTCGTTTTACAGCACCAACAGCCAACCTCAAAGCAGATATTGTCAATAAAATCGAATGGTTCCGCCTTGGCAATATTACTGTGACGGAGATGGGTTAATGCAGCACGCTAATGTATTAAAACAGCTTTATCCTCCAGTGAGCTACAACATTAATGGTGAGCAGTTTATTGCTCAATGCGAAGTAGATGGTGCTGCCTATGACCGCTTACAACAACGTGCAGAACATGTATTGGCGGTTATTGAGCCAGTTACATCAGATGCGATGTTGGCTGACTGGGAACGAATTTGTGGGATTAAAACCGATTTAAGTAGACCTTATCAAGAGCGGGTTAAACGGGTTATTGCCCAGCTTAATGCCGTCGGCGGGCTGTCTATTCCTTATTTTATGCGTATTGCGGAGAGTATAGGCTATCAAATTCAAATCAAGGAATTTTCACCGTTGCAGAATGATTTGCCTAATCCCGGTGATATTGCTCAATTTCGCAATGACCCACGTGAGAGCTTGATTTTTATGTGGCGGGTGACTGTGTTAAACGGTGACGACAATATTGTGTATTTTCGCGCAGGAGAATCTTTTGCGGGAGAACATTTGGTCGAGTTCGGTGACCCCATTATCGAAGAATTCTTTAAGGACTTAAAACCTGCACATACTTACTGCTATTTCGCCTATCAATAGAGATTAAATATGAAGACTTTATTACCCGAAATTAACTCCGCTGACAAGCGGTTCCACGCCGGTAATCCATCAACGGGGGAACAAGGCACTCGCGTGACAGATACGTGGCTGAATGACGTCCAAGACCGGGTGCGCGATACTCAAAACGAGGTGATTAATGTTTTATCGGCGGCCGGGATGACACCAACACCCGAAGTACAAAATCAGCTTTATCAGGCTATTTTAAAATTGATTGAGGATAGTCGTCGACAAGCGACTACCACCACTAAAGGCGAGGTGATGCTCACCGATGATACAGGGTTGGATAGCGATAGGCTTGGCTTGTCAGCTCGCGCCGGGAAAAAGTTGGCACAATGGCTTGCCAAGGTGCAATTGGCACTAAGTGATTATATCCCCAACGCCAAAAAATCCGATGCTGTAGATAGTTCATCGTCAGACACCGTGGCCACTTCTGCCGCGGTTAAAGAGGCTAACGATAACGCTAATGGGCGTGTTTCTAAAGGCGGTGATGTTATGAGCGGAGATTTTGGTATTAAGTCAGGAAATTATTCGGGGGTTAATCTTTTTAATCTAGCAGATGCGCGAGTTCGACTTGAATCACTAGAACATGAAAATTCAGCTTTTTTTTCAAAACTTAGTTATATCTTAGGGAGTGATTTCCTTGATTCAATTCTTTTCCCTAAATCGGGCATCAATCAAGTTGTGGCTTATCAAGACTGGGTTAATGCTGTGATAGCCGGACTGATAAAGCGTTACAACGGCGCAGGTCATGCTTGGTATGGTCAGCACTATCTCGGCTGTGATGTATATCGCATCCCGTTTAGCGATAGCGCAGGTCTGAAAATTCAGCTGATGAAAGGGGATTGGTGGGATGGTAACTGGATTGTAACACCGGAAGTTTTTGATGGGTACTGGTTCGCGTTAGGCGTAGATATTGGCGGCGGTAGAGATAGTATAGGATTTACATTCAAGGACAGAAATATGATGCAAATTCACACAGATCACCAAACGGTGGCTCATATACTGGCGATCGGCTGGTATAGCTATTAAATAGGACATCTTATGTTATTTAATTTAACACACAGATATTTTGAAGAACAAAAAGAAGATGAGATCCCAGAAGGATTTTATTTAATTGACAATCAAACAGATATTGACGGCATTTCCGCAAGTATTACTGGAGGAGGCGAAGTGTGGTCCGAAAATGGGAAAGTGCAATATTCCGGCAAAGCGCCTAGTCAGTTTCACATTTTTAATATTCAAAAAAAACTGTTTGAAATTTCGCCCGAAAAAATGACCGCGTTGTTAGCTGAAAGGCGTGACGCTTTGATTGAGAAAATCGACAGCCACGCGGCAACAATTTATAGCACGTGGACTCGATTTGAATCGGAGTATCGCGAACGTCAGACAGCGGCAGAAGCCTACAAATCTGCAAATTATGAAGGAGACTGCAGCCGTTATATCACTGACTTCGCCAAACGTGCAGGCTTAAACAACAAGGCCGCAACAGATTTAATTTTATTACAAGCTGCAGGGCTAGAAAAACTACTGGTTGAGCTTGCTAACCAACGCATGCGCAAATATGAGCTTAAAGTGCCTGGATTGACAATCGAAAAAATGCAGTCCATTCACGATGACATCATTAAACAAATGGATGAATTAATGGAGGCTTATCAAAATGGCTAAGGTTTATTTGGCGTTATACAAACACAAACGTAGCTGGCTTAAGGAGCCGTTAAAAGCACTAGCTGATGCAGTGACACGTTTTTGCACGAACGGCAAATATTCTCATTGTGAAATTGCAGCAGAACACACGGAATTCATCAGCGGCCATCATTATGAGCATATCACTGTGTATGACTGCTATTCCTCATCCGTACTGGATGGAGGCGTACGCTGTAAGCAAATTGATGTATCCGATAACGCTAAATGGGATTTAATCCCTCTTAATGTTACCGAGGAGCAAATCAAATCCTATTTTAACCGCACTTTAGGTTGTAAATACGACTGGTGGGGCGCGTTAGGCATCGTGCTTGGGATTAAGCAAAAACGAAGCAAATATTTTTGTTCGGAATGGTGCTTTAACACAATCTATGATAGCGAAGAAGGCTGGCGATTTAGCCCAAACCAACTTGCAGTAATGGTGCAGATAAATGGATAAAACAACGATTAACCTTTACCGTGGCGACGACGAAGAATGCATAGCATATCTGAAGGAAGTTCAGGAGGATAACTCACTTAAACCTTTGGTTTTACGCGATGTTGCTCGTCTTGATTTATGGGCAAGCGCTCGCGGCAAAGTTGTAATCAGTCTGTCATCGACAACCGATGATATTGAGGTGTTAGATGCTGATGGCGGGATTGTTTTGCTTAAGTTTAAGCATGCGACCACAGCTGGCGCGACATGGTTGATGGCGGAGTATGATTTACAGATTACTTACAATTCAGGGAGGGTTAAAACTGCAATTCAGTCAGGCAGAATCAATTTACAACACGATGTTACACCTCATCAGGGGTCATCAGGATGAAAAATAAAACCATTGTCGGGATAGTTAAACCACGACAAGTGATTACATCAACAGTTAGCACATCAATATCTGCAATACGCGAAGTCGAGAGCGCAGAACTGTTGGATATTTATAACCAAACCAAGAACCAAGTCAAAAAGGAGTATGAATATGACAAAACCAATCAATAAGGACTTCGCTGTCCAGATTGCTAAAGATGTGGCACATCTTGAGATTAATGTGGATGAGCTCATTAAGCACAAGCTCGGGCGAGCGTTAAAAATTACTGTGCCAAGAAAGCCAGCTAAGTACGCAGGCTACGCCGTTAGCGCAAGCCTAGAGCTGCCAGAAGGATGGCGCAACATGATGTGTATGAAATTTGCAAATGATGACGGAGCGCCTGAATTTGTTCGCACAACTGATACTCTGCACGAAGAAGCGGACGAATACCATGAATCCGTTTATTACTTAGTGCCGTTATTTAGCCTATCCGCCATGGTTGATAAGGCCGTGTCCGGCGTTATGGATTTTAACAAATCACACTTAGCGGATATTGATGCGGCAATCGAAAAGGCTGAGCACGAAAAACAAAAAGAAAACAATACTAATGATGAAGAATTAACCTATAAATATTTGGCCAAATATCTGACAAACAACTATCTTGAGCTTGTCCGTGAAAGAACACGTGATAGAGAGTTGGAAGCACAGGGTATCATGGCCTATGTCAATAAAAATGGCCTAAAAGCGCTGTTAGAAACACCATTTGAAAAAAATACTACAGACGCGGTAAGAGACATTGTTGTGGGAGACTATGCTGACGCGAAGGCGGCAATGCTCGCTGAAAAAGCCAAAATTGATGCGAGAGAAGTGGATTTAAGCACAGCTCAACACTTTATTATCGTCCAGTATGAATACAAGGATGATCATTTATAACAAAAAAGGCGGCTTAGTGGCCGCCATTATCTTTGTATTATCGTAAATCATGGGATAATTATGACAAACAAACAAACAAACAAACAAACAAACAAACAAACAAACAAACGGAGCGTACTATGTATAAACAAGCACCGCTACCGTTTATCGGACAAAAGCGCCAATTTTTAAAGCACTTTGAGGCCGTGCTGAACGAAAACATCCCCGGGGATGGTGACGGCTGGACGATTATCGATACATTTGGCGGGAGCGGTTTACTAAGCCACGTTGCTAAACAACTCAAGCCTAAAGCACGTGTAATTTACAACGATTTTGATGGGTATGCAGAGCGCATTAAATATATCGACGACATTAACCGCTTGCGCGCGCAAATTGCGGCGTTGTTAGCGAGTGTTCCGCGGCAAAAACGCGTCACAGATAAAGCACTAAAAGCGCAAATTATCGACATAATCAAAGCGTTTGAAGGCTACGTGGATTTAGCCAGTCTTGCAAGCTGGTTGTTGTTTTCCGGTCAACAAGTTGGATCGTTTGATGAGCTGTGTAAAAAGGATTTCTGGCATTGCGTACGCGCTTCCGATTACCCGTCTGCCGATGGCTATTTGGACGGCGTGGAGGTGGTTTCGGAGTCGTTTCATACGCTACTACCCCGCTTCACAGCCGACCCACAGGCGATTTTTGTTTTAGACCCGCCGTATCTTTGCACCAAGCAAGAGAGCTACAAGCGGGCGCACTACTTTGATTTAATCGACTTCTTGCGATTGGTCAACATCACACGCCCGCCGTATATCTTCTTCAGCTCGACTAAATCGGAGTTTGTGCGGTTTATTGAGTACATGCAGGAGGACAAGGTGGATAACTGGCAAGCCTTTGCCGGGGCGCAGAGAGTGGCAATCAAGACCGCCCTCAACTATCAAGGCCTGTACGAGGACAATATGGTGTACAAGTTCTGATTTTTTTGTGTATTCAAAGCCCTTTAAACTCTGTTTAAGGGGCTTTTAAATTTATTTTAAAAATTTTTAAAAAAGTGCTTGCTACATTATATTGTACAATATAATATAGCCCCGTAAGCAAGAGGGACGCCGCACCAAAGCTTACAATCATATTCATAGCGGCAGGAGATACAAAAATGGCTAAATACACAATTAAACACATCTGCGGACACACTCAAGTCCATCAAATCTACGGCACTAATTCTCACAGCGAACGTGATCGTAAGCGGGAATGGTTAGCGTCCTGTCTATGCGAAGACTGCTATAAAGCGCAGCAACAAGCGGAGCGTGACGCCAAAAACGCTGAAAGCGCAAAAGCCAACGCCGGAGCTCACTTGCCAACCCTCACCGGCACACCCAAACAAATCGCATGGGCGGAAACCATCCGCGCCGAAAAAATTAAAAAATTAAATGAGATCTTGGCAAGCATTGAGGCATTAAAAGCCAAACGTGCTTTCTCCGAAATCGAAGTAGAACAAGATAAAAAAGTCCAAGCATTTGCGATTGCTTACAAAAACGAGGACAGTGCGGCAAGATGGATTGATTTAAGAGACCGCAGCGTCGAATCCCTTTTAAACGAGTATATTAAATAATAACGCCACGCCCCGGGCTAACGGGGCAGGAGGATAAAATGAAAAAATCAGCAAGAACACCGAGCTTTGGTTTACACAACTCAACGGATAAATGGGTATTAATCGTTGATGACTATTTTGGCTACTTTGATAGCCTGGAAGAACGTGATTTTTATCACAAAAAAGCAAGCGACCAGTTTGTGTTATATCACGGTTGCTTAAATAAATTAGAGCCAAATGAGTCGGTTAAATACAATATTGGCGGTGAGCCATCAGAAGATATCGCAACCTACCAGCCAATCGACATTATCAACTACATTAAAACAAAACAAAAACGCACCAAGATGCGCTTAGACCGCAAGCGGGGAGACAAATTAGCACGTAATAATCTGCCGGTAAGATTTACATATTACAAGCGTAGAGATGTTGGTTTGTTTGATTTTGACAACCTAGACTTACGTCCATCGCATGAGATTTGGCGGACAACGGTACATGGCGTAGATTTTGACAAATACAATTATAATGAGGACTAAAATGGCAGAAAAATACATCTACCACGTCACTACAACAACCGGACACGTGCGCAAAAGCCCACGCTCGGAAATCTCCGCAGATACGACCGCACTTTTAAGACCGTGGGTCGAGGATATGATTAAGGGGGAGTTGCGTGGCATTATGGATACGCACTACTCTTGCCGGTGTGAGCAACACAGCAGCAAGATGATTGAGTTTGTCATCAGTCGATTAAGCGACGACTTTAAGCAAACAGACCTGGTGCGCTTCGTTGTATGCAATCATTCGCGCCGAAAAAAAGTGGCATGGGCTTGGGTTGGCGGTGTGGGTGATGCCCCCGAGGTGCCATTTTGTGCAGTACAGCTATTAACTGATAACGTCATCCCCGAGGACTTTGGTTATATCCCTGTTTTCGCTGACTTTGAGCGTTGCATAGCGTGGACTTGGTTGGATATGATACAAGACAAAAAGGAGGTGCAATGAGCTACAAAAAGTTGCCAGAGAGCACTAAAAATATAATCAGTAAAAATTCTAACGATTACAACAAGACTAACTATAAACAGGTCAAATTTACAGTACGACCTGAGATAGCCGATAAATTTGAGGCATTATGCAAAGAGGCAGGGGTTTCTAAGGCCGAGATGTTTAGACGGTTTGTAAGCAGTCATTTGTAGGCTGTGTTAGATTAAAATATATAATCAAACGGTTGAGTATAAACTCAGCCGTTTTTTATTTATTGCGTTTTTATTTGCATAATAAAAAAATTAATTGCTATGCAAATAAAAATGCAAATCTATGCAAATAAATTTGCGCGCTTACATTTTTATTTGCCATTGCTGAAATCATTAGAATGTTTCACCGGTACTTCAATAAAATTGATTGAGTATTGTTTTGGCAAGCTTATCGCAATCAAGGGGCATTTATGCCTGTAATTTTGCTGCAGCGATCACCGCTTGCCCCAAACTTAAACCACCATCGCCCATTGGATATGCATGGGCGCTAAATACTTGAAAGTCAGCTAAAGCTTGCTTGCACAGGCGGCGTAGCAACTGATTATGCCAAACCCCGCCTGATAGTACGATGCGTTCGCATTGATATTGTTGTGCCATATTGCGCGCCAATTCGGCTAATCCTTGGGCAAGTGCGTAGTGGAAGGCGAATGCTAGCGCTTCAGGTGTTCCTTCGGCAGTTAAAAATGCCTGCCAAAAGACAGCTAAATCCAACCGATTACCTTTTAGCGGCATACGTATATTGCGTAAGAGTTCAGGTAAATTGGTGCTATCAAGCTGCTGTCTGGCAAAGCTTGAGCGGGCGGCCTGTGCTTCTAAAATACAGGCTGCCTCCCCTTCCCAAGAAAGTTTATGCGGTGCCAATGTTAAGGCAAAGGCAACAGCATCAAATAGTCGCCCGGCCGAGGAAATTGGTGGGCAATTAAGTTTTCGTTCAATTGCTTTTGCCAGTAGTGGCCAATCGGTGTCGATGCTGCGTCGTGTCATCCAATTTTGCCAATCGGGTACAAATTGTTGCAAATGTGCTAAAAAATTACGCCAAGGTTCTACTGCCGCGCGATCTCCGCCCGGCAAGGCTACCGCAGGCAAGCCACCTAAGTGATAACAGGTTTTATCATCCGCCAAAAGGCATTCACCACCCCAAAGTTGCTGATTTTCTCCCATGCCGATGCCATCAAGAGCCAAACCGATCACTTGACCTTGTAAGTTATGTTCGGCCATAACGGAAACGATATGCGCATGGTGATGTAGTACTTCCACATAGGGCACTTGAAGCTCATCTGCCAAGGCAAGGCCACTTTGGTGGGTAAAATAACCGGCATGACAGTCAACCGCGATGGCTTGTGGGGCAAATTGATAGATTTGGCGGAAAAGTGCGAGATTATCAATTAATTGCTTTTTGACTAGTTCATTATTGGTATCACCGATGTGCTGACTGACGACTGCACGTTGGCTGCGAGCTAGGCAAAAGGTATTTTTAAGATCGGCCCCCAACGCTAAGATAGGTTTCTCAATCGCTTGCGCAAGCGCTGTTTCATCGGGCACATAACCGCGAGCCCGTCGAAGAGTTTCGGTGCCATCAAAGGCGGCCCTTACTAGCGAATCATCAGCACGTTGCAATATGTCTCGATTGTGAAATAGGAAGTTATCCGCCAATCCGGCTAATTTGCTTTGTGCGTCTTCATTTTTTAATACTGGTGGCTCCCCCGAAGGGTTGGCGGAGGTCATGACTAATGGCCGATTCACAGCATGTAATAACAGATGTTGGAGCGGGTTTGAAGGTAACATGACGCCAATTTCATTCAGCCGTGGAGCGATAGCTTCAGTAACATGTGGCACTTTGTCCTTTGTCAGTAAAACAATAGGGGCTGCTGGGGAGCTTAATAAACGGATTTCGGCCTCGCTGAGAGCAGTAAGAAATTCCAAATTAGGAACCATTATGGCTAAGGGTTTGCTAGGACGATGTTTGCGTTGACGCAATGTGTGTACGGCATGTTCATTTCCTGCATCGACTGCAAGATGAAAGCCGCCAATACCTTTGATAGCAATAATTTTTCCATCTTTGAGTAATTGTGCAGCTTGTTCAATCGCCTCATCGTATTGGCTGAGTACTTGTGTTTGGTCGCTTAGCCAAATATGCGGGCCACAATCGGCGCAAGCATTGGGTTGGGCATGGAAACGACGATCGGCGGGATTTTGGTATTCGTTTTTACATTGTGGACAAAATGGAAATGCCGCCATGGATGTATTTGGGCGATCATAAGGAATGGCTTTGATAATGGTAAAACGCGGACCGCAATGGGTGCAGTTAATGAAAGGGTAGTGATAGCGACGGTTATTGCGATCAAATAATTCCTTTAGGCAGTCTGGACAGGTGGCAGCATCAGGGACGATTTGGGTATCCATAGCGTTATTTTCACTCTCACGGATTAGAAACTCATCATGTGGAATGTCTGATGCACTAATTTGCCGTTGGCTGAGCGCGGTAATTTTTGCCAACGGTGGTAATTCCTGTTGTAGTGCTTGTAGAAATTGCGTGAGCTTTTTTTCTTCCGGTGCATAAAAACGGACTAGTACGCCTTGTCCATCATTATTGACATCCCCAAATAAGTTAAAGCGGTTGGCTAATAACCAAACAAAAGGGCGAAAACCAACGCCTTGAACCTTTCCTTTAATTCTTAATTCAATTCCGTTTTGCATAATTTAAAATAATAATTATTATCAAGTTTAAATTTATCTTGTTACTCATTGGAATAATAAAATTTCTTTTAAATTCAAATGAATATAACAAGCCTTATATTTACATTAGATAATTTTAGAGGAAAGTTACTAATTATTTAAATATATTTTTAAACAAAGCTAAATCCGTCCAAATATTTAATTCTTCCATGATCTTAATCAACAAAAATTAAAACTACCCTGGTTGAGGTAATTATGAAGGAGTATCCTCAGTATCGGAGTGGTTATTTGGGAGCCTGTACTTAGGTGAAGTCGCCCCCAAAACTATATTTAAACGTTTACTATCTAGGGAGAGATTATGAACCGTTTTGTTATTGGCGATCCCAAAGATTGCATCGGCTGCAATACTTGTATGGCAGCTTGCAGTGAAACCCACAAGGCTTTCGGATTGCAGTCATTTCCACGTCTACAAGTGATGCGTAACGATGACATCACTGTGCCGATTCTCTGTCGTCATTGTGACGATTCTCCATGCGCCACCGTTTGCCCGGTGCACGCGATCACCCATGAAAATAATACGATTCAGCTCAACGAAGGAACCTGCATTGGCTGTAAATTGTGTGCCATTGCTTGTCCATTCGGTGCGATTACGCCTTATGGCAGTAGCCCGATTGATGCGCCGACGTATTATGAACATTTCACTTTTGCGGATGCCGTTACTCGAGATATTCGTACAGCACCAAACAACACCGATGTATCAAGTATGTTGGCTTGGCAGCCGGGAGTGAAAGCCATCGCCGTCAAATGCGATTTGTGTTACTTCCGCAAGGAGGGGCCGGCTTGTGTGCAAACTTGTCCGACCAAAACATTGTTTTTAATCAGTGATGAAAGCATTGAAAAAGCAAATCGTGAAAAACGTGAACATTCGATGACAAATATTCCACTTATTCCGCATTAAGTGATGTTTAATCAATGGAGTGAATTATGAGTTCGATAACCTTGTTATTCACTGCTTTGTTGATTTATGTCGTGGCTGCATTTGCTTCATTATGCGTAAGACGCAATGAGCAACTGTCAATTAATTTGGCAGGTGTCGGCGGCATTTTAGGCGGTGTGCTGGGCATTTTAGCCTGTATTCCCGCACTCATTGGCAGTGAACCTATCTTGGCAACCTTTGCCACACCTTTTGATTTTGCCCAATTCTCTGTTCGTATGGATGGATTGGCTGCATTTATGGTGTTGGTAATTTCCCTATTGACGATCATTACATCGTTGTATTCCTTTGCTTATGTTGCCGAATATAAAGGCAAAGGGGCGGGAACAATGGGATTTTTCATGAATATTTTTATCGCATCAATGGTCGCTTTAGTGACTTGCGATAATGCTTTTTACTTTTTAGTTTTTTTTGAAATGATGTCGTTGGCATCTTATTTCTTAGTTCTTACGGAACAAGATGATAATGCCGTTAATGCGGGGCTTTTGTATTTCTTTATTGCCCATGCTGGTTCGGTGTTAATTATGATCGCCTTTTTCATTTTCTATTGCTATGCAGGTAGCTTTGAGTTTGCCGCATTCCGTCAGACCACACTTTCCCAACCGTTGGCATTTACAGTATTTATCTTGGCATTCTTAGGATTTGGAGCTAAGGCGGGGATGATACCGCTTCATGGTTGGTTACCAAAAGCTCACCCAGCAGCACCTTCTCATGCATCAGCGATGATGTCGGGGGTCATGGTTAAAATTGGGATCTTTGGGATTATTAAAGTCGGTATTGATCTCTTAAATGCTGAGAACCTCTGGTTTGGTGTAATTGTGCTGGGCTTTGGCGCGGTATCTTCAGTTTTGGGGGTGTTATATGCCCTTGCTGAACACGATATTAAAAAATTATTAGCTTATCACACCGTTGAAAATGTCGGCATTATCATGATGGGGGTTGGCGTTGGAATGATTGGTATTGCAACTAATCATCCAATTTTGGCTACGGTTGGTTTATTGGGGGGACTATATCACCTATTAAACCACGCTATCTTTAAAGGGTTACTTTTCTTAGGTGCCGGTTCTATTATGTACCGTTTACATACCAAAGATATGGATCTAATGGGCGGATTGGGCAAACTAATGCCTTATACAGCGTTAACCTTTTTAATTGGTACGATGGCTATTTCCGCATTACCACCATTTAATGGTTTTGTGAGTGAGTGGTTTACCTATCAATCACTTTTCACTTTAAGCCAAAGTTCTGAGCCGATACTTAAATTCGCAGGCCCAATAGCGATAATTATGTTGGCATTAACAGGGGCATTGGCAGCACTTTGTTTTGTCAAAGTGTATGGTATTAGCTTTGGTGGTGCACCACGTAGTGCTAAGGCTGCTGCAGCAAGAGAAGTGCCAAAGGTTATGGTTTGGGCTATGGCATTGTTAGCTTTAAGCTGTATTGTGCTAGGTGTAGGTGCATCGTGGATTACTCCGGTGATCAGCCAGATTGCTGCAAATCTTTCTCATAGTGAAACATTAGTGTTAGCTGAAAATGGGGTAGTGGTTGCTCAAACTCCGGCTCAAACTATGCTGTCCACCCCTATGGTTACTATTATGCTAGTCGCTTTCTTCCTGGTTCCTTTCGCAATTTATGCTATTACGGGTAAAAATCGTTTAGCCGATCGGAGTAAAGGAAACCCTTGGGCGTGTGGCTATGCGTTTGAGGGAGATATGGCGGCTTCTGCCGGTAGCTTTACTAAACCGTTGCGCATTATTTTTAGACCGTTGTATCGTATTCGCCAAGTTCTTGATCCTGCACCTTTGAGTCATAAAGGTATTGAAGGATTAATTAATGGCGCAACAAAAGCCGAGCCATTCTGGGAAGAACGAGTCACGATGCCAATTGCTCGCTTTATCCCTTGGTTGGGTACGAAAATTCAATGGTTGCAACAAGGGGATTTCCGTGTGTATTGCGGATATTTTGTAATCGCTTTGTTTGCTTTATTGCTCGCAATTGCATGGATGTAGGGGGCTTGAAATGATTACATTACCTTCAGAAGTTGCCACCTCCAGTTCAATGTGGCTGCTTGGTTTGCTACAAGCGGTACTCTTGCTGTTGTTGGCTCCATTATTTTCTGGAATATCCCGGATGATTCGGGCTCGAATTCAATCTAGACGGGGCCCAGGGGTGTTACAAGATTATCGTGATATCAGCAAATTGTTGAAACGGCAAAATGTGTTACCGGAGAATGCAAGTTGGGTATCTAAAGCTATGCCTTTTGTGCTAATCAGTAGTGTAATGGTGGTAGCAATGAGTTTGCCACTGTTTACTCGTATAGCACCTTTAGGTGCCGCAAGCGATTTGATTACAGTCGTATATTTATTGGCGCTTTATCGCTTTTTCTTCTCTATTGCTGGTTTGGACTCCAACAGTACATTCTCTGGTTTAGGCGCTAGCCGTGAAGTGACTTTAGGTGTCTTGGTTGAACCTATTTTGATGTTGGCATTTTTGGTTATTGCTTTAATTGCAGGTTCAACAAATTTTGCTGTTATGGGAAGTCGATTGTCTGAAATGTATGAGCTATATCCAATAGCTACAATTGTTGCCGTTGTAGCTGCTGGTTTTGCCGTCTTTATTGAAATGGGGAAAATTCCGTTTGATTTAGCCGAAGCAGAGCAAGAATTACAAGAAGGTCCGTTGACTGAGTATTCTGGACCAGCATTAGCTCTATTAAAAATGGGGCTCAGTTTGAAATCAATAGTAGTGGCTGCAATTTTTGTTAGCGTGTTAATTCCATTTGGCGCTGCAGATGCATTATCCACAACTACTGTTTTGGCCGGTTTAGCAATCTTCTTTGTTAAGTTAGTAATTGCTTTTGTATTAGCTTGTGTATTTGAGAATACTCTCGCAAGAACCCGTTTTATGCTGACTGGTAAATTAACTGTGGTTGGCTTCGGGATTTCTGTACTGGCTTTCGTATTTTACATTGCAGGATTGTAAGGAGTTGAAATTATGGACAATTTAGCACTAATTACAATCATACTCCCTTTTGTCGGGGCTTTTGTTACGGGATTGAGTAAACGTCATTTCGCACCAATTGCAGTCCTCTTTGCTGCTCTTACTATGCTTGGAACTATTGCAGTTGGTTGGTCTTGGCATGTAAGTGGAAATTCGGTAATCAGTTATGATTTAGTTCAAGTGGGAAATACGGCAATCTTTGGAATTACATTGGATGCAGTGAGTACGTTGATTGCCTTTGCGGTGGTTGCACTTGGTTTTCTCATTTGTCTCTATTCGTGTGGGTATTTAACGGATAAAAACCGTGAGCATCCGCATAATGGTAAGCCTCGTTTTTATGCCTTTTTACTGATTTTTATCGGTGCGATGGCGGGATTAGTCTATTCCTCTACATTGGCTGGACAGTTGCTTTTCTTCGAAATTACTGGTGCTTGTTCTTGGGCATTGATTAGTTATTACCAAACCCCTAAAGCACAAGCTGCAGCAATGAAAGCCCTGCTTATTACTCATGTTGGTTCTATTGGTTTGTACTTTGCTGCGGCTTATTTATTTAGCCAATCCGGTACTTTCTCTGTGACAGCATTAGAAACATTACCAGCAGATGCTAAAGTATTAGTTCTATTTGGTGTGATGTTTGCTGCATGGGGCAAATCTGCTCAGTTACCGATGCAAATTTGGCTACCAAATGCAATGGAAGCGCCTACACCGGTGAGTGCCTATTTGCATGCGGCTTCAATGGTTAAGGTTGGGGTGTACATCTTTGCCCGTGCAGTTATGTCAGCTGGCGATATTCCGCACATTGTTGGTGAGGTTGGCATTATTATGGCAATGATTACCTTAATTTATGGTTTTTTGATGTACTTGCCACAAACCGATTTAAAACGGTTATTAGCTTATTCGACCATCACCCAGCTTTCCTATATCTTTATTGGTATTTCGTTAGCTGCACTAGGTTCCAAATTAGCATTGATTGCCGCAATTGCGTATATCTTTAACCATGCTTTTGCAAAAAGTCTCTTCTTCTTAATCGCTGGTGCATTAAGTTATGCAACTGGAACCCGTTCTATGCCACGCTTGCAGGGTATTATGAAAACTATGCCGTTAATCGGAACAGGATTTGGTATTGCCGCGCTTGCGATTGCTGGGGTTCCACCATTTAATGGTTTCTTCAGTAAGTTCCCATTGTTTGCCGCGGGGTTTGAGTTGGCAAATACCTATCCTTGGATTACTTGGTTGATGATATTGGCCTTGGTCGAATCTGTAGCAACTTTTGTGTGGCTTTTATACAAATTTGGCCAATGCGTTATCGGACAACCTTCTGACGATGTGTTAAATGCTCAACCAATCACTTTCTCAATGAAATTAGTGTTGATTATTTTGATGATCATGTCTGTGGTGTCGGCCTTTATTGCCTCATGGTGGTTAGGTTAAGGAGAAAAAAATGTTATTCATAAATGGACTTGCCTGCTTACTCCTAATTACATCCTTGTGCGTGATTATGGTTGGCACGGCGAAAAAAGCAGCATCATTTTATGCGCTGCAATCTCTTGTGCTGGTTGGACTTTTTGTTGCCCTTGCCTATGAGATGGATGCGCATGAGCTTTATATGTGGTCAGTCGGAGCTTTTATTACCAAAGTTATTTTGGTACCGGCAATCTTAATTTATAGCTTGCGTTATATCGATGAATCGAAAGTGGCAAAAGGCATTAATAATGCTTGGTTAATCCCGATTACGGCAATTATTGTTTGTCTCTGCTACTTTGTTGTGCAACCGGTGAATCTACCATTAGTAGAGCATTTGAAACCAGCATTATCAGTTTCTCTTAGCCACTTCTTATTAGGGGTGCTATGCATTGTGAGTCAGCGTAATATCATTAAACAGATTTTTGGTTATTGTCTAATGGAAAATGGTTCGCACTTAACTTTAGCTTTATTGGCTAATAATGCTCCTGAGTTGGTGGAGATCGGTATCGCAACGGATGCGGTGTTTGCTGTTATCATTATGGTTGTGTTGGTGAATAAAATTTACCGGACATTCCAAAGTGTTGATGCTAAAGAATTAATGAGTTTGAAGGGGTAACGCTATGTATGAACAATGGATTATTGCGTTATTAATCGCACCTTTAGCTGTCGCATTAATTAATTTTGCGGTTAGCGGATCAAAAAATCGGAATTTGATTACCGCATTGCATGTGACAGGTCTGGTTTTAATGGTGATTTTTGCACTACAAGTTATTCGTGGTGTACTGGCTCAGAATACCATAGAGGCTCTAAATCACTGGTTTTATGTGGATAGTTTGTCAGCCATCTTCCTTGGCTTAATTGCTATTGTGGGGACTTTGGCTGGAGTGTATTCAATAGGCTACATGAATACAGAACTAAAAGAAGGACATATTGATTTTAAAACTTTTGGTCGATACCACGGTTTTTTACATTTGTTCTTTTTTACCATGTTGTTATCGGTGATGACCAATAACATTATTTTGATGTGGGCTGCCATTGAAGCAACAACGTTGAGTTCTGCATTTTTAGTTGGCACTTATAAACAAAAAACTGCTTTGGAGGCTGCCTGGAAGTATATTGTTATTTGTTCGGTCGGTGTTGCTTTTGGTTTGTACGGTACGATATTGACATTTTCTGGTGGCGCAAATTTGTTAGCTGATGCGGGTAATGCCATTTTCTGGTCATCCCTTAATAGTCAGGCAGCGGGTTTGAATCCGATGTTAATGTATATTGCATTTGCTTTTATCTTGGTTGGTTTTGGTACTAAATGTGGTTTGTTCCCAATGCATACTTGGCTACCGGATGCTCATAGTGAGGCTCCAAGTCCAGTGAGTGCAATACTTTCAGCAGTATTGTTAAATTGCGCGATGTTAATTGTACTACGTTATTACATTTTGGTATCAAAAGCCGTTGGTAGTGATTATCCACAAACTTTGTTACTTACCTTTGGTTTACTTTCAACGGGTATTGCTTCCTTCTTTATCATTATGCAGCATGATATTAAACGCAAATTAGCCTATCACAGTATTGAAAATATGGGGTTAATTAGCTTTGCATTCGGTCTCGGCGGTCCAATTGGTGCATTTGCAGGGCTATTGCACACTATTACGCATAGTTTGGCTAAAGCTTTATTATTCTGTGCATCAGGAAATATCTTACTGAAATATCGTAGTCGTGATATCACTCAAGTTAGTGGGCTTTGGGTTTCGATGCCGATAACTGCAGTTTTATTTGCTGGAGGTGCTTTAGCTCTTGGTGGGATGCCTCCATTTGGTATGTTTACCAGTGAGTTTGCGATAGCAGTCGCAGGTATTTATGCAGGTAAGACTTGGTTGATTATCCTATGTTTAATTTTCTTAACCATAGCTTTGGCAGGATTAACAACTATGTTGTTGAAAACCGTATTAGGTAAACCTAAAGAAAATATTGAATTAGGCGAAATAAATAAATCATCTGTAACCGTATTGGCTATCTATTTGTTATTACTCTTCATGATGGGTGTTTATATTGCTGATCCGATCTTAGAATTATTGAAAAATGGGGTCGGGATTGTATTGGGCGTGGAACAAGCATCCTTTGGCGATATGCTGGTTTTACCTTGGCAAAGTATAGCGAATTGATCGACTTTTAGGAGAATCAAAAATGGAATTAACAAAAAACACGTCAGTCGATCCTGCCAAAAGGGTAGGTACGAATTATATTGATGCAGTAAATATAAAATTTCCGAACACAATTCTGGATGAAGAATGGTCAACAACTAATCAGGTTACATTGACCATTAAAACTAATATGTTACCGGATGTGGTGTCTTATCTTTATTATGAGCACGAAGGTTGGTTGCCATTAGTATTTGGTAATGATGAGCGCTCTATTAATGGACATTATGCAGTTTATTATGTCCTCTCCATGGAAGGTGAGGTTAAATCCTTTGTGACTATCAAAGCATTAGTGGATCCGGTTAGTCTGGAATTCCCATCGGTAACTCCGAAAGTGAAAGCTGCTGTATGGGGGGAACGTGAGCTCTTTGATATGTATGGATTGAAAGCCGTCGGTTTGCCGGATCAGCGCCGTTTAGTATTACCGGATGACTGGCCTGATGATCTTTATCCATTACGAAAAGATTCAATGGACTACCGACTTCGCCCAGATCCGACAACCGCCACTGAAACCTATCAGTTTGTGAATGATAAAGGTGACGCACGGGTTGTACCAATTGGGCCATTACACATTACTTCAGATGAGCCAGGGCATTTCCGTTTATTTGTTGATGGTGAAGATATTATCGATGCGGATTACCGTCTATTTTATGTTCATCGTGGCATGGAAAAATTAGCGGAAGTTCGTATGGACTATGATCAGGTCACTTTCTTAGCTGACCGGGTTTGTGGTATTTGTGGTTTTACACATAGTGTGGCGTATGCCAATTCGGTAGAGAATGCTTTAGGAATTGAAGTTCCTATCCGAGCACAATGGATTCGAGCAATTTTACTGGAAGTAGAACGCCTACACAGTCATTTGTTAAATCTTGGATTATCTAGTCACTTTACTGGTTTTGATACGGGCTTTATGCAATTTTTCCGTGTGCGGGAAAAATCCATGACTCTTGCCGAAGTACTCACTGGTGCTCGAAAAACCTATGGGATTAATCTGATTGGAGGAGTTCGCCGCGATATGTTGAAATATCAGCGGGAACAATGTCGTAAACTTATCAGTGAAATGCGAACTGAAGTGACCAATTTAGTAGAAATTTTGCTTTCTACACCAAATATGGAGCAGCGGACCGTTGGGGTTGGGATTTTAGACCGCCAGGTCGCTCGTGATTTTAGTCCGGTAGGACCGATGGTTCGTGGTTCTGGTTTTGCCCGGGATGTTCGCAAGGTTCATCCGTTCTCAGGTTATGGTGATGTTCCTTTTAATCTATTTACTGAGCAAGGTTGTGATGTTATTTCACGGGTTAAAGTGCGCATCAATGAAATCTTTGAAGCAATGAATATCATTGACTATATGGTGGATAACTTACCAAGTGGTGAATTGCTTAAAGAAGGTCATCATTTTACACCGGGGCGTTTTGCTTTAGGGATTACCGAAGCTCCACGTGGTGAAGATATTCACTGGTCAATGTTGGGGGATAATCAAAAACTATTCCGCTGGCGTTGTCGTGCGGCAACCTATGCAAATTGGCCGGCTTTACGTTATATGTTACGTGGCAATACAGTATCCGATGCACCGTTGATTATTGGTAGTTTAGACCCATGCTACTCCTGTACCGACCGGGTGACAGTGGTGGATGTGCGTAAACGTAAAGCACAAACCGTAGCTTATAAGGATATTGAACGCTACGGAATTGAACGTAAAAATTCACCACTAAAATAAGGAGGAGGTTATGTTTAAGTTATTGAAAACCGTTTTTAAAGCGGGTGATGTGACCACTAAATATCCTTTTAAACCTTATGAAGTGGAACCGGATTTTCGTGGTAGACCTGAATTAAATTCTGACCAATGTATTGTTTGTGGCGCTTGTACCATTGCCTGTCCGGCAAATGCATTAACAATGCGCACTAATGTTGAAACAGAGGAGCGGACTTGGTCTTTATTCTTGGGGCGCTGTATTTTTTGCGGTCGCTGCGAAGAGGTTTGTCCGACTAAGGCGATTCGTCTAACCGAAGATTTTGAGTTATCGGTGAAGAATAAAGCGGATCTCTACCAAGAAACAACCTTTGCAACAGTGAGTTGCCAACAATGTGGTAAACCGTTTACTTCTTATAAAGAACTTAATTACGCGATAGAGGTAATTAAGCAGCAAAGTGACAACCCGCAGGCAGTTCAGCAAAAACTTCAGGTATTGCATACCTGCCCGGAATGTAAACGACAAAATAGTTTAGATAAAACAGCTGATATGGAAGCCCATATGCGGGTGAAATTATTGGCGTTTAAAGAACCAAAAAACCTGAACTTTGAGCGACTTACCGAACAACGTGAAACGCAATTTATGGAACAAAATGCGTCGCAAAATTCGCAGTTTTTGGCAGGAGGCAAATAATGAATACGCAAATTCCAATGCCGGTAAATGGCATTTCTACGCCCTTCAGTATTGACGAAAATATCGCCAAAATGAAACAGACCCTGTTGAAGGATATTCAGCGTTCAGCTTATGTTTATCGGGTTGACTGTGGCGGTTGCAACGGCTGTGAAATTGAAATATTTAGTACCATAACGCCAACTTTTGATGCAGAGCGTTTTGGTATCAAAGTAGTGGCCTCTCCCCGTCATGCAGATATATTATTATTCACCGGTGCTGTTACACGGGCGATGCGAACACCGGCAATGCGAGCATACCAAGCTGCGCCGGATCCTAAAATTTGCATTTCCTATGGCGCTTGTGGTTGTGGTGGAGGTATTTTCCATGACCTTTATTGCGTTTGGGGCGGGAGTGATCAAATCGTACCTATTGATGTTTATATCCCTGGATGCCCACCAACGCCTGCTGCGACAATTTACGGTTTTGCCATGGCGTTAGGCCTTCTAGATCAAAAACTAAAAGGTAAACAAGAAACTGCAGATCCTGACGCGACAGCGAAAGTCCGTTTTCCAACGATTCCGCATGATTTACGGGTTTGTTTGGAACGGGAAGCTCGTCGTATGGCCGGTTATCGGCAAGGTGGTGATATTGCTAATAAATTTATGAGCATGATGAGTGAAACCGATCGTATTCCTTTTGGTGTACGGTTAGGTGAAATGTTGGAACGTGAGGCAGATCCTCGCTTGGCGGAAATTATGAATCGCCTGCATGCGATTAGCCAACCGTTTTCAGGTTAGGAGAAATCATGGCTAAAGTGTATTTTTATTTGTTAAATCAACGTTTCGTTGAAAACGATAGCCAGGTTCCCGAAGCGGCCAAGGAAGTGATGTATTATTCCTTGGCCATCGGCCATCATGTGGGGGTGATTGACTGTTTTAAGAAATTGCTGATCTGTGATTATGCCGATTACCAATCTTTTGTGGATGAGTTTCCCGAGGGGGAGGCAAAGCGCAAATTTGCGGGATTAATTAAGTTTGGGGAAATTGTGATTGATTCTAGCCATGTAAACTTATTAGCACGGGCGTTGGAACAAAACCATGATGCATTTTCCGAAACACATAAAGAATGGGCTGCTATTTTGATGGATACTTTAGCCTCCATTCAACGGGAGCCCGTGATGTATATCATGGTGAAGCGCCGTGACGACTGAGAATTTAATTTTAACCGTAGGCAATTCCATGATGGGAGATGATGGAGCCGGTCCTTATTTGTATCAGTTGCTTACGGAGAACCCATTGTCGGATTGGGAAGTGATTGATGGTGGTTCTGCTCCAGAAAATGTGGCGCATCAAATTCGTCAATTAAGGCCTAAGCGATTATTGATTGTGGATGCAGCGGACATGGAATTGCCTCCAGGAAAAATTCGGATCATTGATAAAGATGCTATTGCCGAGTTATTTTTTGTCAGTACTCACAATATGCCATTAAATTTTTTGATTGAGCAATTAGAAGAAGATATTGCGGAGATTGTGTTTGTTGGTATCCAGCCGGATTTAGTCTCTTTTGGCTTTCCTATGACAGAAATTGTTCGTGACTCGGTGCAGTTTCTGTATGATTTTTTACGTGAAGGTCGAACATTAGATGAAATTCCGCCGCTATAAACGCCCCCTCAGAGAAAAATGTTTTTGCCAAAATAAGGTGCAAGCCATTGATTTTATTGGTATTAATTTAAAAATCGAAATTCCAAATAGGATTCTGCAACCAATAGCAAATTCATTTGTCAAAAGGCCGCTTACTCGCAAGGTAGGCGGCCTTTTTGATGGCGGTTGCAGACCGCAGGTTTATGATTTTATAGAGGAAAGACAATGTCGGCAGAAAATACCCCAGCTACCGCTGAGCAAATTGATGTGCAGGCCAGTGCGGCAAAAGTAATGGATACCGTGAGCAATATGACCTTTGATTCAATGCTTCACGATTGGTTGATTCCTTATGGTTCCAAAGTGTTATTAGCAATAGTGATTTTTGTGGTCGGTAAAGCTTTAGCACGAGTAATTAGTAAATTATTGGGTAAGGCAGCGTTAGCTTCGACCAAAGACGAAATGTTGCAAAGTTTCGTAAAATCCATCAGCTATTTTTTATTATTACTAATTGTAGTGATTGCGGCATTATCGCAATTAGGCATTAATACGAGCTCTTTGGTGGCATTGATTGGTGCAGCGGGATTGGCTATTGGTTTATCTTTACAAAACTCTTTGCAAAACTTTGCTGCCGGAGTCATGTTGTTGATTTTCAAACCCTTCCGTAAGGGGGACTTAATTGAAACCGGTGGACAAACCGGCACAGTAGAGGAAATGGGACTCTTGGTATTGGAATTACGTACCGGTGATAACAAAACGGTGTTAATTCCTAATGGCAAGGTATTCTCTGACAGTATTGTGAATTATTCTGCCAATGAATTACGTCGTATTGATTTCACCTTTGATGTTTCTTATGAATCCAACTTGAAAGAAGCGAAGGACATTATCACGCGTATTTTGGCTGAAAATAGTTTGGTTTTAAAAGAGCCTCAAGCGGTAGTTGCCGTGGGCGCATTGGCGGCCAGTAGCGTGCAATTAATAGTACGCCCTTGGGTTAAAACCGGCGACTACTGGGCCGCTTATTGGGGGATCACCGAAAGTGTGAAAACTGAGTTTGATAAGGCCGGAATCGAGATTCCATATAATCAAATGAGCTTACATATTGCAGAAAATCAGGCAGAAAAATTAACACATAAAGCCTCTTAACCGAGCACTTTATTGATAAGCGGCCACATTTTAGGATGTGGCCGTTTTTTATCTGGTTAAAACCTGTCCTATATCAATAAATCCTTATATTTTGTACGTTCTTCTACCTCAAAGAGAGTATCATTAAACGCGGAATAGATAGGTTATCTTTCTGCTATTTCTAAAAAATAAGGATATTCGTTATGGCAATTAAGAAAGTGATTACTGTATGTCCGTATTGTGCCTCCGGTTGTAAAATCAACCTTTTGGTTGAAAACAACAAGATAGTGGGAGCGGAAGGTGCACACGGCAAAACCAATGAAGGCGAGCTTTGCCTGAAAGGGTACTATGGTTGGGACTTCGTCCACGATACTAAAATTCTAACCCCGCGTTTAACGCAACCGATGATTCGTTATGAACGTGGTGGTCCATTCACTCCGGTAAGTTGGGATGAAGCGATTTCTTACTCAGCTCGCCGTCTCCAAGAAATTCGCGAAAAATACGGCAATGAATCCATTATGGTAACGGGTTCTTCCCGTGGGCCGGGCAATGAAGTGAATTTCGTGATGCAAAAATTTGCCCGTGCGGTGTTAGGTAACAACAATATTGACTGTTGTGCTCGTGTGTGACATGGCCCATCTGTAGCAGGTCTGCTCAAATCAGTGGGTAATGGCGCAATGTCAAACTCCATCGTGGAGATTGAAGATACCAAATGCGTATTTATTTTTGGCTATAACGCATCAACTTCGCACCCAATAGTGGCGCGTCGGATTAACCATGCGAAGGCCAAAGGGGCTAAAATTATTGTTTGTGATCCACGTAAAATCGAAACCGCCCGCATTGCGGACATTTATGCGCCGTTGGCTAACGGCTCTAACGTAGCATTTTTGAATGCTATGATGAATGTGATTTTGGAAGAAGGTTTACAGGATCAAAAATTTATTGATGAACACACCGAAAATTTTGATGCGTTCTATGAAACCGTGAAGGCTTATACTCCGGAATCTACCCAACATATCACCGGTATCGAGCCGGAGATGTTGCGTGAAATTGCCCGGGCATATGCTAAAGCGGAAACAGCAACAATTCTTTGGGGGATGGGCGTATGTCAATTCCGCCAAGGGGTGGAAACCGTTCGTGCATTAGCCAGTTTAGCAATGTTGACAGGCAACTTAGGTAAACCGAATGTTGGTGTAAATCCAGTACGTGGTCAAAACAACGTACAGGGTGCTTGCGATATGGGGGCATTATTTAACACCTTACCGGGCTACCAAAGTTTTGCAGATCCGGAAATTAATGCAAAATTTGCTAAAGCTTGGGGGGTTCCGTCAATCCCAACCAAACCGGGTGTTCCGTTAAGTGAGGTACCGCATGCGGTGGCAGAAGGTAAACTAAAAGCCTTCTACATCATGGGTGAGGATACCTTGCAAACTGAACCGGATTTGAACGCGATGAAACAAACTTTCAAGGATTTGGAATTTATCATTGTTCAAGATATTTTTATGACGCAAACCGCTGCAGAAGCAGATGTGATTTTGCCGGCCACCTCCTGTGCTGAACATGAAGGGGTGTACAGTGCGGCCGACCGTGGTTTCCAACGTTTCTATAAAGCCGTTGAACCTACGGGCGATGTCAAGGATGACTGGGAAATTATTAGCCTGATGGCGCAAGCCTTGGGTTATCCAATGCATTACAACAATACCAAAGAAATTTGGGATGAACTTCGTGAGTTATGTCCGATTTATAAAGGGGCAACTTATGAAAAAATGGAAGGGCTTGGATATATTCAATGGCCTTGTACCGATGAAGGTCCGGAAGATCAAGGCACCCAATATCTTTATAAGGGACAAGTGTTTGACCGACCAAATGGTAAAGCGGAATTTTTCGCTTGCGATTGGGAACCACCGATGGAAGAAGTTTCCGAAGAATTCCCATTGGTTCTTTCTACCGTTCGTGAAGTGGGACATTATTCCTGCCGTTCAATGACTGGTAACTGCCGAGCTCTGGCAGCCCTTGCAGATGAGCCTGGATTCGTCCAAATGAACGATGAAGATGCCAAAGCATTGGGCATTAAAAACAATGAGTTGGTGTGGATTGCGTCCTCACGTGGTAAAGTCATTTCCCGCGCTGATGTAAGTCCGCGTACTAACAAAGGGGCTTGTTATATGACCTACCAATGGTGGATCGGTAAATGTAATGAACTTACCGCTGAGCATTTGAATCCGGGCTCGAGAACACCGGAATACAAATATAGTGCGGTTCGCATTGAAAAAATCGATGACCAACGTTGGGCAGAAAATTATGTTGTTACTGAGTATGCTAAACTCAAGGCTCGCCTCAAAAATACGGCTCTTGCCGCATAATCCCTCAATAAAAGAAAATGACCGCATCTGCGGTCATTTTTTATGTATCTTGTTGAGCCAGTATTTGTGCCATTCGTTCGGCAAACTCATCTAACATGGCATAACGTTTACGGTACATTGAACGTTTCTTACTTGGAATATCGTCCAAATTGCGTGAGTTTTGTAACGGTAGTTGCCAATAATCGACAAGTTGGCCACCGGATTCAGCAAAAATGGCATCGTAGTCCACCACATAACGTTTACTTTGTACCAAACGGGATTTATTTTGGTATTTTTGTGGAATACCAAATAACCGTTGATAGCCCAGAATTCCGGTAAGCATTTTCATCACTTCTACCATCAAATATGCCGGGCGTAGCCCATGGCAGGATTTGGTTAGCTGCTTAACTAATTCCTTCGAACCATCAAAATTCGGCCCTTGCACCACGGCAATTAATAAGGCATCTGCTAATTTTCCAAAGGTTAATAAATAGATCAATTGATTATCGGGTTTATAGCGCAACTCCAATGCCCAATAACCTTCCATAGGTTGATATTCATTAATATTTAGCAAAATCTCAAAATCTTCGATAATTTCACCGAAATTTAATGGCTGTTGCCATAGAGGAGGATTTAAATGCGCTAATTTTTGAGGCAAAAAAAGTAAATTATCACAGATAGCCTCAAAACGTTGGCGGGTATTAAAACGTTTATCTAAGAAACGATGCACCAACGGATAACCGTAATTCACCCGTCGATTTAGCAAGGCGGCAAGAAAGTCATATTGATTGATAAATTGTTCGAATTTTTTAATCGTGCCGAGATGCAAGCATGAGCGTAATTGATAACGCAGACGTTTTAAAGCATAGGATTTTTTCCCTTGGTCGGGATAAATTTCCTGCGCATCAATCCAGTGGTACTGTTGTTTATTCATGGTTATTCCTTCAAAAAGCGCGGCATTTTCGCATAATTTCGGCAAATTTGCTATTTGTGGTATGCTAGTCGCCCACTTGCAAGGAAATTCTTATGTCCGAGAAAAAACTCAATTACCATAAAACCCATTTTTTAACTAGCGCTCCTAATATTCATGCGATTCCTGCCGATGAAGGTATCGAAATTGCCTTTGCCGGACGTTCTAATGCAGGAAAATCTACCGCATTGAATGCCTTAACTAATCAAAAAAACCTCGCCCGTACATCAAAAACACCGGGACGTACCCAGTTAATTAATTTATTTGAAGTGGAAAACGGCTGCAAATTGGTGGATTTACCGGGGTACGGTTATGCGGCCGTGCCGGAGCAAATGAAAATTCAATGGCAGAAATCCTTGGGTGAATATTTACAACATCGTCAATGTTTGGCCGGATTGGTCGTATTGATGGATATCCGCCACCCATTAAAGGATCTTGATCAACAAATGATTGATTGGGCGGTTTCTGCTGAATTACCGGTGTTATTGCTGTTGACCAAGGCCGACAAATTGAGCCAAAGCGCACGTTCTAAACAGGTCAAAATGGTACGGGAAGCGATTTTACCGTTTCAAGGTGATATTCAGGTCGAAGCCTTTTCTGCTCAAAGTAAACTAGGCATCGATAAATTGGCCGGCAAATTGGATGGCTGGTTCGCACCACTTATTCCTGATTAATGGCTTCACCACTGACGAAATTTGCGTTAAAGATCGTAAAAATACCGCGTAATCCCAACGGATTGCGCGGTTTTTTTTATATTGCCGTCAATTTATCGATTTTTATACCACCTCTAATAAAATCAATGACTTAGCCTCTATTTTGGAGAAAACGTTGGAAAATGGTTGTGCGTTTGGGCGGGTGATTGAATTCACGGAAAATAAGGATGTTTCATGTCATTAGCAATTGTGTATAGTCGCGCGTCGATGGGAGTACAGGCTCCTTTAGTTACTATTGAAGTACATTTAAGTAACGGCAAGCCTTGCTTTACTTTGGTCGGTTTGCCGGAGAAAACCGTGAAAGAGGCGCAGGATCGGGTGCGTAGTGCTTTGTTGAATGCCCAGTTTAAATATCCCGCCAAGCGCATTACGGTGAATCTTGCGCCGGCGGATTTACCGAAGGAAGGCGGACGTTTTGATTTGCCCTTAGCGATAGGGATGTTGGTGGCAACGGAACATATTCCTGCGCAGCGCCTGCAAGCCTTTGAGTTATTGGGCGAGTTGGCGTTAACCGGTGAATTGCGAGGAGTACATGGGGTGATTCCGGCAATTTTGGCCGCGCAAAAGGCTCGTCGAATTGCCATTGTAGCGGCACAGAATGCTAATGAGGCAGCTTTGGTAGCGAATGCCAATTGTGTGATTGCTCGTAATTTGCTGGAGGTCGTGCAGTTTCTCAATCAGCAAATTGAGTTACCAAATGCAGTGGATTTTCAACAGCAGAGCACTCAGACATTGCCATCCTATAGTTTGGATTTGACGGATATTATCGGTCAACAACACGCCAAACGAGCACTTACGATTGCCGCCGCAGGGCAACACAATTTGCTCTTTTTAGGACCTCCTGGCACCGGAAAAACCATGTTGGCTAGCCGTCTTACCACAATATTACCGGAAATGAGTGATCAAGAAGCCATTGAAACGGCCTCTGTAACCAGTTTGGTGCAAAACGAACTGAATCTACATAATTGGAAACAACGCCCATTTCGAGCTCCCCATCATAGCGCGTCAATACCGGCCTTAGTGGGAGGCGGCTCTATTCCCAAGCCGGGAGAAATTTCCTTGGCGCATAACGGTGTGTTGTTTTTGGATGAGTTGCCGGAGTTTGAGCGTAAGGTGTTAGACGCGTTACGTCAGCCGTTGGAAAGCGGTGAAATTGTGATTTCCCGTGCCAATGCGAAGATTTGTTTTCCCGCCCGTTTTCAGTTGATTGCAGCGATGAACCCTAGCTCAACCGGTCATTATAGCGGAGTACACAATCGTACTTCACCACAGCAAATGATGCGTTATTTAAATCGTTTATCGGGGCCATTTTTGGATCGCTTTGATTTGTCTATCGAAGTACCTTTGTTACCGCAGGGCAGTTTGCAACAAAATGCCGATCGCGGCGCTGATAGCGCAACGGTACGTCGGCAGATTCTACAGGTACGGGAAATGCAATTGGCTCGGGCCGGAAAAATTAACGCTTATTTGAGCGGTAAGGAAATTGAACGGGACTGTAAGCTCACGCTGGAAGATGCCTTGTTCTTGGAAAAAGCCCTGAATAAATTAGGTTTGTCGGTGCGTGCCTACCATCGTATTCTCAAAGTCGCGCGCACCATTGCCGATTTGCAGCAGGAGGCGCAAATTAATCGCACTCACTTAGCCGAAGCCCTTGGTTATCGCGCAATGGATCGCTTATTGCAAAAATTATCCGCGCTTTAAACGCCCCTTACAAAATCAGAGTTTTGCTATAAATAACGCATAAGTCATTGATTTTATTGATATTGAAATAAAACGCCGTCAAGGGTTATTGACGGCGTTAATTTTTTAAACGATGGAATTAGTGTTCCTGATGTAATTCCTGTAAGGCATATACATCACAATGGTCTAAGCTTTTCACCCCTTCAACTAAGGCTTCGGCACCGGCTAAGGTTGTTTGGAAAAACACCTTTTGCGCTAAGGCACTCGAGCGGATGGAGTGGCTGTCGGCAACGGTTTCTGGCTGATTGCCGACGGTGTTAATCACCATGGCGATTTCCCCATTTTTGATGGCATCAACGATATGCGGACGACCTTCCCGAACCTTATTCACAATTTGGGTTGCCACACCGTTTTCCCGTAGGAATTTGGCTGTGCCAATAGTCGCGCATAGGCCATAACCTTGCTCCTGTAAATGACGGGCAACCGGTAATAGACGCGGTTTATCGGCATTATCCACGGATAGGAACACTTTGCCGGTTTTTGGAATGCGTTCGCCGACGCCCTGTTGCGCTTTTAAGAAGGCTTCCGAGAAAGTTTTACCCACTCCCATAACTTCACCGGTAGAACGCATTTCAGGACCTAAAATGACATCCACGCCCGGGAATTTGATGAACGGGAATACCGCTTCTTTTACCGCATAATATGGCGGAATGATTTCACCCTCAATGCCTTGCTCCTGCAGACTGATACCCGCCATTGCGCGAGCGGCAATTTTGGCTAATGGACGGCCGCTGGCTTTGCTAACGAACGGTACGGTACGGCTAGCGCGCGGGTTGACCTCCAGCACATATACAACGTTGTTTTGTACGGCAAATTGCACATTCATTAAACCAACGACATGGAGCGCTTTCGCCATGGCGATGGTTTGACGGCGGATTTCATCTTGAATTTCCGCGGTGAGTGAATATGGCGGTAATGAACAGGCGGAGTCACCGGAGTGAATACCGGCTTGTTCGATATGTTGCATAATTCCACCAATAATTACTTGTTTACCGTCTGCGATACAGTCAACATCCACTTCAATGGCGTTATTCAGGAAGTGATCGAGCAGAATCGGGCTATCGTTGGACACGGAAACTGCTTCGCGCATATAGCGATTAAGCTCTTCATCGTTATACACGATTTGCATGGCGCGTCCGCCTAACACATAGGATGGGCGAACCACCAATGGATAACCCACTTCATTCGCTAATGCTAGCGCTTCTTGGGCATTGCGTGCGGTACGGTTTTCCGGCTGTTTAAGATTGAGTTCGCGTAGAATTTGTTGGAAACGTTCGCGATCTTCCGCCGCATCAATACTGTCGGCGGAGGTGCCGATAATATTAACACCATTGGCATGTAATGCATTGGCCAGTTTGAGCGGGGTTTGCCCTCCGTAATGTACGATAACGCCCCAAGGCTGTTCCACATGAATAATTTCCAACACATCCTCTAAGGTGAGTGGTTCGAAGTAGAGACGATCGGAGGTATCGAAGTCGGTAGATACGGTTTCCGGGTTACAGTTCACCATAATGGTTTCAAACCCGCTTTCACGTAATGCTAAAGCCGCATGTACGCAACAGTAGTCGAATTCGATACCTTGTCCGATACGGTTCGGGCCGCCACCTAAAATCATGACTTTTTTACGTTTGCTTGGTTTTGCCTCACACTCTTCTTCGTAGCAGGAATAGAGGTAAGCAGTATCGGAATTAAATTCGCCGGCACAGGTATCAACCCGTTTATATACCGGATGCAAATCATATTGATGGCGTAATTGACGAATCGCGGTTTCCTCGGCATTGACCAGTTGGGCGATACGTTTATCGGAAAAACCTTTACGTTTTAGGTAGCGTAGGAAAGGGCGATCCAAATCGGCAATAGTTTTTTTCTCCAAGGCCAATTCTTCTTGCACCAAATCTTCAATTTGACGGAGAAACCAAGGATCGATTTTGCTGTAATGATGTACTTCTTCCAAACTAAATCCGGCACCAAAGGCATCGGCAACATACAGAATTCTGTTTGGTCCCGGATTGCCGAGTTCCTGACGAATTTTTTCCGGTTGTTCGGATAGTAAGTTGAATCCACAAATGCCGGTTTCCAAACCGCGTAGCGCTTTTTGCAGACTTTCTTGGAACGTGCGCCCCATAGCCATCACTTCGCCAACGGATTTCATTTGGGTTGTTAAACGGTCATCGGCTTTCGGAAACTTTTCAAAGGCGAAACGTGGTACTTTGGTTACCACATAGTCGATGGATGGTTCAAAGGAGGCCGGAATTAGGCCACCGGTAATATCATTGCGTAATTCGTTTAAGGTATAGCCGACGGCTAATTTTGCTGCCACTTTGGCAATTGGAAAACCGGTCGCTTTGGAGGCAAGCGCAGAAGAGCGGCTGACCCGTGGATTCATTTCAATCACAATCATTTCGCCATTAGCCGGATTGATCGCAAATTGCACATTGGAACCCCCGGTATCTACACCAATTTCCCGTAACACGGCAAGGGAGGCGTTACGCATGATTTGATATTCTTTATCCGTTAGGGTTTGTGCCGGTGCAACAGTAATGGAGTCACCGGTATGCACCCCCATAGGATCAAAGTTTTCAATGGAACAGACAATGATGCAGTTATCCGCTTTATCGCGCACCACTTCCATTTCATATTCTTTCCAACCTAATACGGATTGTTCAATTAATAATTCATGGGTTGGTGATGCATCAAATCCACGTTCGCAAATGGCTTGGAATTCATCGCGGTTATAGGCAATACCACCACCCGATCCCCCCATGGTGAAGGATGGTCGAATTAATGTCGGGAAGCCCACTTCCTCTTGTGCTTTCCAGGCCTCATCAAAACTGTGACAGACAAAGGATTTGGGTGTGTTTAAACCAATTTTGGCCATAGCTTCTTTGAATCGTCCACGGTCTTCCGCTTTATCGATAGCATCTTCGGTAGCGCCGATCAGTTCTACGCCATATTTTTTCAGTACGCCATTTTTGGATAAATCCAAGGCACAGTTCAATGCGGTTTGTCCGCCCATGGTAGGTAAAATGGCATCCGGGCGTTCTTTGGCAATAATTTTTTCCACGGTTTGCCATTGAATTGGCTCGATATAGGTCACATCAGCCATATTGGGGTCGGTCATAATGGTGGCCGGATTTGAATTAACCAATACGACTTTATAGCCTTCTTCCCGTAACGCCTTACAGGCTTGCGCCCCGGAATAGTCAAACTCGCAGGCTTGTCCGATGACAATTGGCCCTGCACCGATAATTAATATTGTGTTTATGTCTGTACGTTTTGGCATTTTTGTTTTTCTCTTAATTATATTCAATCTTGATATGTTCGTTTAAGGATAGAACTTATCCAGTTCTTGCACTAAACGGTGTTCATCATTTTCTGCTATTTTTTGTGCGCTCATGTACACCTTGGCAAAGCCCTGATCTTCTTTTGTCGTTAGAACATAAATCACATGTTTAATGCCGCTATTAAAGTCACAGGTTGCGTATTTGATATTTTGATAGGTCTTAAATTGTAGCTGACAGTCATTTTTGCGGAATCCCTGCTCTTTTTTGTACCAATCTTCGGCATATAGACCAACCTGACTGGCCGGCAGTTTTTGGCGCTCAACAAATAGATTATGCGGAACACCGCTGCGGTCATAAGGCAGATAGGTATATAAAGCGTGGCCCAGACTTAATTCCGCAGAATTGAGCTCGTAGCTTTTACCTTGAAATGTTCGGTCATTGCTGTTTACACAAGCCATTAAAGAGAGAGTAATTAATCCTAACAATAATTTTTTCATGATCTTTTTCCTGTTACGTGTGTCCATTATTGAAAATGGTTAAAAAATACAGAGTTCATCCACAGAACTATTGGGATGTGCATTTACTCTTAGTTTTTTGCTGCCTTCATCTGCTCGATAAATTTATCAAATAAATACGCTACATCGTTTGGCCCTGGGCTGGCTTCCGGATGTCCTTGGAAAGAAAATGCGGCTTGTTCGGTGAGTTCGATACCCTGCACGGAATTATCAAATAAGGAACGATGGGTCACGCGTACGTTTGCCGGTAAGCCGGCTTCATCTACTTCAAATCCATGGTTTTGGCTAGTGATAAGGACTTTTTGTGAATCGAGATCCTGTACCGGATGGTTGGCGCCATGGTGACCAAAGGACATTTTTTTAGTTTTTCCACCAACGGCTAAGCCTAATAATTGATGCCCCAAACAAATTCCGAAGAGCGGTTTTTTACTGGCTAATAGGGTTTTTATGGCTTGGATGGCGTAATCGCAAGGTTCTGGATCGCCGGGGCCATTGGAAAGGAAGATACCGTCCGGATTTAATGCCAACACCTCTTCGGCAGAGGTTTTAGCCGGTACGACAGTAAGATTGCAACCGCGTTCGGCCAACATTCTCAAAATATTGTATTTGACGCCAAAATCGTAGGCGACCACATTGAATTGGCCATTTTTCTTTTCACCATAGCCTTGGCCGAGATGCCATTCGCCTTGTTGCCATGGATAGGCTTGCGCAGTCGTTACCTCTTGGGCTAAATCTTTACCGGCCATAGAACCAAAACTTTTAGCTAAGGCAAGGGCTTTAGCTTCATCGATTTCACCGGACATAATGCAGCCGGCTTGTGCGCCCTTATCACGTAATAAACGGGTTAGACGGCGGGTGTCGATGTCTGCGATGGCAACGATATTATTGGCTTTGAGATAATCGGCGAGGGAGCTTTCAGCACGGAAATTGCTGTGTAATAAGGGGAGATCGCGAATAATTAAGCCGGCGGCGTAAACTTTGGCTGATTCGATATCTTCGAGGTTAGTACCGGTATTGCCAATATGGGGATAGGTGAGGGTAACGATTTGTTTGCAATAGGATGGGTCGGTCAAAATTTCTTGATAGCCGGTCATTGCGGTGTTAAAGACGACTTCCCCAATAGTGTGTCCCGTGGCACCTAAAGCCGTGCCATGAAATACGCTGCCATCGGCGAGCACAAGAATTGCCTGATTAGACATAAGAACTCCTGATTGTAATTGGTCGAACACTTACGAATGTTCATTAACCGAATAAAAAGCAGAATCGAACTTCTTTACTTTTTACTCCTTACGGCGCACGCCGTCAGGTCGGCTATTCTAATGAAGGTATGCCCATAATGCAAGGCTCACGCAAGTGCAATTGAATAATTATGCTGAAATATTGCATATAAAATCATTTTAATCAAGCGGGATTTTTATCTTAAATGCATTTTTTTATTATTCTCTATCCCAGCCTTGGGCGGAAAAAGCTTGAGTTCCCGCTATTCTTGATTAGAATGGGCGAAATTTTTGGATTAGGAAAACACATGAAAAAAATCAATCTTATCGTCACATTATGTGCGGCTCTGCTATTAGTCGGCTGTTCGGCCACTAAGCCCGATGGTAGCCGCAATGATCCGATGGAAGGATTTAACCGCAAAATGTGGGATTTCAACTATAAAGTTGTCGATCCTTATGTATTGCAGCCGGTGGCTAAAGGCTGGAACAAAATGCCGAAACCGATTACCGGTGGTTTAAGCAATATGGCGAATAACCTTGATGAACCGGTCAGTTTTGTGAACCGTTTATTGGAAGGTGAGCCGCGTAAGGCATTTGTGCACTTTAACCGCTTTTGGATCAATAGCGTCTTTGGTTTAGCTGGCTTCATTGATTTTGCGAGTGCCAGCGAGGAATTGCGCATTGACGGAGAACGTGGCTTTGGTGAAACCTTGGGAGCCTACGGTGTTGATCCTGGCGCATATATTGTATTGCCGATTTATAATGCGACTACGCCGCGTCAATTAACCGGTGCTGTGGTGGATAGTGCTTATATGTATCCATTCTGGCATTGGGTTGGTAGCCCATGGTCATTGGTGAAAAACGGTGTGCAAGTGGTGGATAAACGGGCGAAAAGTTTAGACCAAACAGAATTACTGAACCAAGCCCAGGATCCATATGTAACATTCCGCGAAGCTTATTATCAAAACCTGCAATTTAAGGTGAGCGATGGAAAAGAAAGTGCACCGCAAAAACAGGAACAGCTATCCAACGATGTGTTAAACGAAATTGATTAAGCCAAATGCGGTGTCCCACCGCATTTTTTATTTTTGATGAAAACAGGAGTTAACGATGACTAAAGTCATTCATACTGAGCATGCCCCAGCCGCGATCGGTCCTTATGTACAGGCTGTGGATTTAGGTAATTTGGTATTGACCTCCGGACAAATTCCGGTTAATCCGGCGACCGGCGAAGTGCCGGTAGATATTGTGGCGCAGGCTCGCCAATCCTTGGAAAATATTAAAGCGATTATTACTCAAGCCGGGCTCAGCGTGGCAGATATTGTTAAAACCACAGTCTTTGTTAAAGACTTAAATGATTTTGCTGCGGTGAATGCTGAGTATGAACGTTTCTTCAAAGAAAACCAACATCCAAATTTCCCGGCACGTTCTTGTGTTGAAGTGGCACGTTTGCCGAAAGATGTGGGATTAGAAATAGAGGCGATAGCGGTACGGAAATAGAAAACGCCCCTGCGAATTTCAGAGTTTTGCTTAAAATGCATGCTAAGTTATTGATTTTATTAGAGTTAGTTTTGGAATTCATTTTTTGGCAAATTTTGCGCTTTTTTTCGCCATTGGCATTTACAAGCGCAAAAAAGCTCTTTATAATTCCGCGTCTCAATTATGGTTCATCATAATTTGTTTTCTGGTTGGTGCTTGACCTATTCAAGCCCCGTCCAAGACCGTAGGGAACCTTGGCCTAGGCCTCGGTCTTAATCATCCTACGTAGATGGTGTACAGAATAAGAATTTTTCTTGCTTCTGGGCACCGAAGTCGTCCCCGTTTGAAAGTCCGCTTTCTCGGGGTAAATGATTCCGACTATTCGGAATAAATTCAGGAGCTAACAGCCAATGGCATTAAATCTTCAAGACAAACAAGCAATTGTTGCCGAAGTAAATGAAGCAGCCAAAGGTGCACTTTCAGCAGTAATCGCGGATTCCCGTGGTGTAACTGTTGATAAAATGACTGAATTACGTAAAGCAGCTCGTGAAGCTGGTGTGACAATGCGCGTTGTTCGTAATACTTTATTACGTCGTGCGGTTGAAGGCACAGATTACGAATGCTTAAAAGATACGTTTGTAGGTCCAACACTTATCGCATTCTCTAATGAACACCCAGGTGCAGCAGCACGTTTGTTCAAAGATTTTGCTAAAGCAAACGATAAGTTTGAAATTAAAGGTGCAGCCTTTGAAGGTAAGATCCAAGATGTTGAATTCTTAGCAACATTACCAACTTACGAAGAAGCAATTGCACGTTTAATGGGCACAATGAAAGAAGCAGCGGCAGGCAAACTTGTGCGCACTTTTGCGGCATTACGCGACAAATTACAAGAAGCAGCTTAATCATTAAGCGTTTCTTACTTCATTTAACTTTACTAATTTTAGGAATTGATTGTTATGTCATTAACTAACGAACAAATCATTGAAGCGATTGCTTCTAAATCTGTAACTGAAATCGTTGAATTAATCGCAGCGATGGAAGAAAAATTCGGCGTTTCTGCAGCAGCAGTAGCAGCAGCTCCAGCAGCTGGCGGCGCAGCAGCAGCGGCAGAAGAAAAAACTGAATTCGACGTAGTTCTTGCTGAAGCTGGTGCTAACAAAGTAGCAGTTATCAAAGCAGTACGTGGTGCAACTGGTTTAGGCTTAAAAGAAGCTAAAGACTTAGTTGAATCTGCTCCAGCTAACTTAAAAGAAGGCATTTCTAAAGAAGAAGCTGAAGCACTTAAGAAAGAATTAGAAGAAGCTGGTGCAAAAGTAGAAATCAAATAATTTTTGATTCACTTATGCCCTGTTTCTCAGGCTTAATGGCTGGTGGTTTACCATCAGCCATTTTGTGCTATCAAAAACAGCACAAAAAACAGATAGGCATTTTCCGTTTAATGGTATCTGTTTCCACTTAAATTAATCAGACGTTTTAATTTAAGTAACCCACTACAGAAGTAAGGTTCAGAGTGCGGTATCTGAAACGGCGTCAATCTCCGATATAAATAAAAACGTCAATTAATTTGACCGCACTTTTTTATATCAACTCGGTCTCACTAAAATTTACAGAGGAAAACCAATAATGGGTTACTCCTATACTGAGAAAAAACGAATTCGTAAAGACTTCGGCAAACGTCCGCAAGTTTTAAATGTACCTTATTTATTAACCATCCAATTAGATTCTTTTGATAAATTCATTCAAAAAGATCCTGAAGGTCAACAAGGCTTAGAAGCTGCATTCCGTTCTGTATTCCCAATCGTAAGCAATAACGGTTATACAGAATTACAATATGTTGATTACCGTCTAGAAGAGCCAGAATTTGATGTACGTGAATGCCAAATTCGCGGTTCAACTTATGCGGCAGGCTTACGCGTAAAATTACGTTTAGTTAGCTACGATAAAGAATCTTCATCACGCGCAGTCAAGGATATTAAAGAAAGCGAAGTATATATGGGTGAAATCCCATTAATGACTGACAACGGTACCTTTGTTATCAATGGTACTGAGCGTGTTATCGTTTCACAATTACACCGTAGCCCGGGCGTATTCTTTGATTCTGACAAAGGTAAAACACACTCTTCAGGTAAAGTGCTTTATAACGCACGTATTATTCCTTACCGTGGTTCTTGGTTAGATTTCGAATTTGATCCAAAAGATAACTTATATGCGCGTATTGACCGTCGTCGTAAATTACCGGCAACCATTATTTTACGTGCGTTAGGTTACACCGTTGAAGAAATCTTAAACTTATTCTTCGACAAAGTAACTTTCGAAATCGCTGGCAATAAATTACTCATGACATTAGTGCCAGAACGTCTACGTGGTGAAACGGCGACATTTGATATTGAAGCAAATGGCAAAGTCTATGTAGAACGCGGTCGTCGTATTACAGCTCGTCACATCAAAGCATTAGAAAAAGATAATGTGACACAAGTTGAAGTGCCAACTGAATATATCGCAGGTAAAGTTGCAGCGAAAGATTACGTTGATCTTGAATCTGGTGAAATCATTTGTCCAGCAAATGGTGAGATTTCTTTAGAAGTGTTAGCGAAATTATCGCAAGCAGGCTATAAAGTGATCGAAACATTATTCACTAATGACTTAGATTACGGTCCATATATTTCTGAAACATTACGTGTTGATCCAACTTACGATCGTGTAAGTGCGTTATATGAAATCTATCGTATGATGCGCCCAGGTGAACCACCTACACCAGAATCTTCAGAAGCATTATTCAATAACTTATTCTTCTCTGCAGAACGTTATGATTTATCTGCAGTAGGTCGCATGAAGTTTAATCGCTCATTAGGTATTCCTGAAGGCGAGGGTACGGGTATTTTAAGTAACGACGATATCATTCGTGTGATGAAAAAACTCATCGATATCCGTAATGGTCGTGGTGAAGTGGATGATATCGACCACTTGGGTAACCGTCGTATTCGTTCTGTGGGTGAAATGGCAGAAAACCAATTCCGTATTGGTTTAGTTCGTGTAGAAAGAGCGGTTAAAGAGCGTTTATCTTTAGGCGATTTAGATGCGATCACGCCACAAGACTTAATTAATCCGAAACCAATTTCTGCGGCAGTGAAAGAATTCTTTGGTTCTTCACAACTTTCGCAATTCATGGACCAGAACAACCCATTATCAGAAGTAACACACAAACGTCGTATTTCTGCATTAGGTCCAGGCGGTTTAACGCGTGAACGTGCTGGCTTTGAGGTGCGTGACGTACATAACACTCACTATGGTCGTTTATGTCCAATTGAAACCCCTGAAGGTCCAAATATCGGTTTGATCAACTCACTTTCTGCGTTTGCTCGTACGAACGATTATGGTTTCTTAGAAACCCCATATCGTAAAGTGGTTGATGGTCAAGTAACTGAAGAAATCGAATATTTATCTGCAATTGATGAAGCAAACTACATCATTGCACAGGCGAACTCAAATCTTGATGAGAACAATTGCTTTACAGATGCATTTGTTACTGCTCGTGGTGAACGTGGTGAATCTGGTCTTTATAAACCAGAAGAAATTCACTATATGGACGTTTCAACCCAACAAGTCGTATCTGTGGCTGCAGCATTAATTCCATTCTTAGAGCATGACGATGCGAACCGTGCCTTAATGGGTGCGAACATGCAACGTCAAGCGGTGCCGACTTTACGTGCTGATAAGCCGTTAGTGGGTACAGGTATGGAAAAACCAATCGCACTAGACTCAGGTGTGGCGGTTGTAGCGAAACGTGGTGGTACAGTTCAATATGTTGATGCGTCTCGTATTGTTATCAAAGTAAATGAAGACGAAACCGTAGCAGGCGAAGCGGGTATTGATATTTATAACTTAATTAAATACACCCGTTCTAACCAAAATACGTGTATCAACCAAATTCCTTGTGTGAATTTAGGCGATCCAATTAACCGTGGTGAAGTGTTAGCTGATGGTCCTTCAACAGACTTAGGTGAATTAGCATTAGGTCAAAATATCCGTGTGGCGTTCATGCCTTGGAACGGTTATAACTTCGAAGACTCAATGTTAGTTTCCGAGCGTGTTGTACAACAAGACCGCTTCACGACAATCCACATTCAAGAATTATCTTGTGTGGCGCGTGATACTAAATTAGGTTCTGAAGAAATCACTGCAGATATTCCAAACGTTGGTGAATCTGCATTAAGCAAATTGGATGAATCAGGTATCGTTTATGTGGGTGCTGAAGTGAAAGGTGGCGACATCTTAGTCGGTAAAGTCACCCCTAAAGGTGAAACGCAATTAACACCAGAAGAAAAATTGTTACGTGCAATCTTCGGTGAAAAAGCATCTGATGTGAAAGACTCTTCA
>SKEC01000055.1_pt1 | contig 129971 bp, 121 predicted proteins | sample 4826641 | NCBI WGS metagenome assembly SKEC01 (sample SAMN11008819, study PRJNA524170) | human gut metagenome | biome: Human fecal sample; material: Feces; isolation source: fecal sample from pouch patient p18, p21 | host: Homo sapiens | place: Israel: Tel-Aviv | collected 2015-12-22
TCATAAGCCATATTTGTGGTCTCGGAGCAAGTGTTGGATGCGAGCGCGTGGAGCGAACATTCAACACGCCGCGACTAAAAGCACAAATATGGCTTATGAAGTTCACTGGCTTCGTCTGTAGTTTGCTTAATGAATTAAATAGCAAAAAAGGGGAAAAATATTTGGGAATGAGGATGGATGTAGTTTACTAATTAAGTAATTATAAGTAAAAATAATTATTTAAAGGAAAATATTGACACAGAACAAAGGCTGTGTTATGCTGTTGCTATGTTCATAAATTTATTTAATAATTAGTAGAGGTTTATTGGGATTGTGTCTTAAGTAGAAAGGCGGGAAACATTGCAGGGAGATGTTATAGATTCATGGGAAGAGAGACTTCGGCTTACTTTAGACCATTTTCGTAATGAGAATATGGCGGATTTTCGTAAGAATTCCGAAGCATACAGGCGTTTGGTGAGAGAAGAAGAGGAAGCCTATGCGAAGCTGGACACGCTGAATCTGACAGAGGAGCAGAGGGAGGTTATTGAAGAGGCTTTTGAGGCTCAGAGTGCAGCGGAGGCAGAGTATGCGACAGAGAGTTATTTTTGTGGAATAGCAGATTGTATCCGTTTTTTGAAATATATTGAGGGGACAAGAAGCAAGTAATGTGGTATTTGGACATTTTATCCTCTTACAGCAAGAAGACTCCGACCTCTAAGGTGGGAGATGAATTGCCAGGCTATTAGAATTTAAATTATATTTGGAGGAAGATTGCGTATATAATATTTTTCTAAGATGAACAGAGATGGGGACAATAATAGAAACTGGATTAAGAGATTAATCGGGAATCCCTGGCAATTCAACTACCGGGGACTTTACATAAGGATAAAGAGTCGAAAAAGATTGAATATATGAGATTTTCCTTGAAAAGAGGTATAGGGTTTGATATAATGTTTTATTGACTATGGGCTGAGGAAAAATTTTAAGTCCCATGATAAATGAAGATAGATACACTGTTTGAATGCCGGTAAGTACGGCACAGGGAAAGTAGGAGGAAGAAGAATGCATTGGTCTGAGAAGATTGCAAAGGATATTATTAAGAGATCTCCGGACAAGGAAGAGTACGTTTGTGCAGCGGGTATTAGCCCATCCGGATCCATTCACATCGGTAATTTTAGAGATATAGCAACAAGTTATTTTGTATATAAGGCTTTAATTAAACAGGGCAAGAAGGCTCGTCTGTTGTTTTCATGGGATGAGTTTGACCGTTTCAGAAAAGTACCTGTTAATGTTAAAGAAGTAGCACCAGAGTTAGAGAACGAGATTGGTAAGCCATATGTAGACGTTAAGGACCCATATGGATGCTGTTCTTCTTATGCAGAACATTTTGAGAAAGAGTTCGAAGCATCTCTTTCACGTTTTGGAGTAAAGGTTGACTTCCGCAGACAGAGCGAGAACTACCGTAGCGGTAAGTATGCGAAGTATATTATTCAGGCTGTACAGAAGAGACGTGAGATTTTTGATATTCTTGATAAGTTCCGTCAGCAGGTTGCAACACCAGAAGAGAGAGAAGCATATTATCCAGTAAGTATTTACTGCCCGGTATGTGGTAAGGATGAGACTACTATCACATCTTCTTCTGAAGATGGAGTAACTTGTGAGTACACATGTAAGTGCGGACATAAGGGAACATGGGATTTCAGCAAGGACTTTAACTGTAAGCTTGCATGGAAGATTGACTGGCCTATGCGTTGGATGATTGAAGGCGTTGACTTTGAGCCGGGCGGAAAGGATCATGCCAGCCCAGGAGGAAGTTACGATACAAGTAAGATTATTGCTAAGAAGATTTTCGGAGCACAGGCTCCTATGTTCAAGGGATACGAGTTTGTAGGTATTAAGGGAACAACAGGTAAGATGTCTGGTTCTACAGGTCTTAACCTTACACCAGATACATTACTTAAGATTTATCAGCCAGAAATGATTTTATGGCTTTATTCTAAGTCAGAACCAAACAAGGCATTTGATTTCTGTTTTGATGATGAGATTTTACGTCAGTATTTTGAGTTTGATAAGATGCTCAAGGTATATCAGGCAGGTAAGGGTAAGAACTACGATTACATCGAAGGTATCATGCATAACTGTATGATTGAAGGGCGTGAGCTTTATCCGGTACCAATGCAGCAGATTGTAAACTTTGGTTCTGTTGTAGACTTTAATGCAGATATGCTTGAGACAGTATTCGAGAAGATTGGTACTCCATATAAGAAAGAGGAGTTTGCAGAGCGTCTTGAACTTGCAAAATACTGGTTAGAGAAGTGTTCCCCTGAGAACATGAATACTCTTCTTGGATATAGAAACTGGGATTTCTATAACACTTTGAATGAGGTAGAGAAGAAGGAGATTCAGTTACTTCATGACTTTATTGCTAAGGGAGAGTATGATTTAGATGCTCTTAACAGCTTTATTTACACGATTCCAAGAGAAGCAGACCCAGACTTCCAGGAAGAGAATAAGAAGACTGCACAGGCACAGTTCTTCAAGAATGCATATAACCTTATGATTGGTAAGGCAGCAGGCCCAAGACTTTACTTATTCCTGTTTGCTGTAGAGCCACAGAGATATCTTGGACTTCTTGATTTCTCCACTCCACAGACAGAGGAAGAGAAGACTCTTGCAGCAGAAGCAAAGGCTGAGGCAGAGAGAAAAGCTGCTGAAGAAGAAGCAAGAAGAAAGGCTGCCGAGGAAGAGGAAGCTCGTAAGAATGCAATCGCACCAATCAAAGAAGAGATTACAATTGATGAGTTTGATAAAGTAGACATGCGTGTTTGTAAAGTTATCAACTGTGAGATTGTAAAGAATGCTAAGAAACTCTTAAAACTCACATTGTTTGATGGATTAGATGAGAGAGTTATTGTATCCTCTATCCGTGATGACTACACACCAGAAGAACTTATCGGAAGAAAGATTATCGTAATCGCTAACTTAAAACCAGCGAAGTTTGCTGGAGTGAAGAGTAATGGTATGCTTATTGCAGCCAGCGGAGATGATTTTGGATGTAAGATTATCTTTGTTGATGACTGCGTACCAGAAGGAACAGCAATTCACTAAAATATTTTTCAAACACGCTCTAAAGTGCTTTTACGATATTTTACAAAGAATACAGACAGATAAAATATATAATGCACGTCATATTTTGCCAGGCTGGTATAATGTGGCGTGCATATTTTTATAATAATTTTGCAGGAAGCGGGTAAGGGGATGTTATAGATGAATAAAAAAGAAAAGGAACTTATCGGAGCAGTGATCGGACTTGCGAAAGCATGTAATGTTCACTTAAAAACAGAGAATACAGATGGTATTATTATAAAGAGTCTTGCGTCAATATTTCTTTTAGAGGAGAATGGCGAAGAATTATTACAACGTGTCCGTGAAGAAAAGCTTGCGGTAGCCCCAGATTGTGCCACCTGTTTTGCGCCTTGCGGCAATACAGACGAGTATAACCTGGATGAGCTGCAAGCGTCTGGTATAAGTGAGACTGTACGGGATTTAAAGTTTCAGCTTTTGAATGTAAGTCATGAAATCGCTTCTGGAATGGTATCTTATACAATAAACAGCACAGAAGAAAACATAAGCTTATTGTATAAGGCATTATGTGTGGTCAGTTATGATGTAGACGAAGAGAGGGTGCAGACTGTCCTTAAAGAACTGCAGAGGATTACAATATAATAAAAGGAGAAAAACAAACAGATGAATACTATCTGTTTGTTTCTCTCATCCCACAAATCAGCTTTTATTTTTTGCATTAAAACAGTAGAAAGTCACGGTGTCCCCAGATTCTAATGTTGCAGTATACCCTGCTACAGAGTCTTCGAATAAATCTTCTTCATCGATTTTGTCGTAGGAAATGACAGCAGGAATGGTAATAACACCTTCCTGTCCTGCAAGGTTGAACTGGATTTCATCATCATCTGCATAATAATTAAAGAAGCAGGAGTCAAAAGAAATCCAGATTTTGTTGATTCGTATATTTCCCATAATGCCGCGATAGTTGCGGAGTAAGGTATGGAATTCAGATGTTTTTGTCATAAAATAATCCTCCAGTCCAGAGCGTGTTTGAGAAATCAAAAAGGATATGCACGCTCCAGTATTTAATAGTAAATTACATGGATATAGTTTATCATGTTTCGACAATAATTGCTATTTTTTCTGTATAATGATAAGATTAAGACAGAGTATAAAATATATTCTAATAGTTATATCAGATGTGAGATGACTCCCACATCTGTAGGTGGCGGGCAACAAATCAGTATCAGTGGGCATTCTTGAAAAATGTATTTTGGGGATTGTCATGGACTATAGAAAGAAAATTAAGGGATAAATAAAATTTGGGCGCAATTAACAAAAATTTCTTATAAAATCAAACATAAAAAGATTTTGGGAGTACATAACATTTTTTAGAAATTAAGCAGGAATCTCGATAATTCAGGTACCGAGTTCTTCATGGAGGGAAATATTGAAGGAGAGAAGATGGTTAAGTAGAGAATTGAAAAGGGCAGGAAGTATTTTACTTTTGCTTTGTTTTATTTTGGCGGGAAGCTTTTTTTTCACAAAAGATGTAGATGCAGCGACATTTTCAGATACGCAAAAAGAATATATTAATGTGCTGTCAAAGTTTATGATAGAGGGAACGGTTTCGGAAAATCTTGATGTTTACCGAACGGTGAGCCAGGGGAAATCTGGTAAGAAGTGTATGGAAGCGGCAGCTATTTCAAACAGAGCAGCGCTTATGGCTGAGGGAATAGATTTTCTTGATTCTAACTGGTCACAGTATTATGCAGTAGAAACGAGAGATGGAGCGACAACATTTAACAGTACGAAGCTCATAAGCCGCAGTAAGTTTCGCAGAAGGTATAAGAAGATTATACGAGGGCTGGATGAGGCATTGTCAACCGTAGATTCTTCTATGAGCCAGGCAGATAAAGCGATGGCAGTGTATATTTATTTTGCGGAGAACACGACGTATAAAGAGTCAAAAGATGCACACACAGGATATGATGTGTTAGTAAGTCATGTGGGTGTGTGTGACGGTTTGGCTAATGCTTATGCTCTTGCGATGAATACGCTTGGAATTCCATGTGCGGTTATCAGTAATTATTCAAAAAACCATTCCTGGAATATAGTAAAGCTTAATGGAATCTGGTATTTTGTTGATTTGACCAATGGTGTGGGAGTCGGCAAGCATGAGGGAATGGTAGTGACTTATGATAGTTTCCTTGTGGGGAAGAATACTTTTCTAAAGACCCATCCTGGATACAAGAAGCAGGATCTATACGGACAGGGCAATTCAAATAATCTGAAGATGCGGAAGATTAAACTGGCATCTTCTGATTATATAAAGAATTCAAAAGAGATGAAGCAGGCGCTTGAGAATAAAACATGTACATTCTATCATAAGGGATACTGGTACTGGATTTCTCAGGATAATTATCTGAAAAAGTCGAATTTGAGAGGAAATAAAGCGGTTGTATTTTATGCGCCAAGGTCGGGTAATTATATAGGGTGGATTCGGCAGTATAACAATCGGATTATTCTGTCATTGAATTCTGGCATCTATCGAATGAGCTTTTTAAATAAATATCCTATTTTACTGAAAAAGGTAGATAATCGGGATAAAAATGCGGAGACAAAGGGAGCATTATGGAGTCTTATTTATATTGGAAGATTCATTGTGAATAAGAATGGCTGGCTTTCCTATTATACGACAGACTTTCATGGTGTCAGGAGAGGAAATGTAAAGATTTTTCTCGGAAGGGCACAGCAATCTGGTCAGCTTACAAAGAGTGGCCGCAAGATCATACAGCTGCAGGCAGGACAAATAAAGCAGCTTGCAACGATTCATATGCATGACAGAGGGCTTAGGACAGCAGGCTGGACAAGTGCAAATCCATCAATTGTAAGTATTGATAATAATGGATATATGAAAGCAAAGAGGAGCGGAAAGACATATATTTCTACCAGAATTAATGGAAGAAAAAGAACTTTTCGTGTAAAAGTTTCTGGCTACACGATTACTTATAAGAACGTAGGAATTAATTCTTCCAAGAATAGAGAGATGTTATCTGGAAAGAGAGCAGTTACATTGCGAAGTCCGCGAAAAAAAGGTTATACTTTTGTTGGCTGGTACGATAGCTCAGGAAAAAATGTAACAGTAATTCCAAAGGGAAATACAAAGAATCTTATTTTGCATGCAAAATGGGATAAGACAAGTTCAAAAGACAGCGTAAAAGCGAAATAACAGAAAAATAAACGGTATGGATTACATAAAAATACATATAAATAATAGATGCAGTGTAAAGAAAAGTGATATAGGAGAATGAGATCATGGAAGAGAACAAAGAAAAAACAGTAAAGAAAAGACAGGAATGTGATCCAGCCTACCAGTGGCATATTCAGGATTTATATGCTTCTGACGAAGCGTGGGAGAAAGATTATGAAAGTCTTACGAGTGAGATTCAAAGCCTTGCAGCATATGAGGGACGTTTAAAAGAAGGTTCCGAAGTATTTGTGGAGTATATGCGTAAAAAAGAAGCGCTTATGAAAAAGTTTGAGGCGATTTATGTTTATGCAAATCAGCGTTATCACGAGGATACTGGAAACAGTTTTTACCAGGGACTTGCAGGTAAGGCGCAGACATTATCCATCCAGCTAGACAGTGCTGTAGTATTTGAGGAACCAGAACTTCTTGCAATTGGGAAAAAGACGATAGATAGCTGGTTTACACAAAACATGGATATGCAATTATACAAAAGATATTTTTACGAATTGTTCCGCCAGCAGAAGCATGTTCTTTCTAAAGAAGAGGAAGCGATTCTTGCTGATGTGTCCGATATGTCTGCCGATGTATCCAATATTTTTTCTATGTTTAATAATGCAGATATCCGTTTTCCATCTATTGAGGGAAAAGAAGGAGAAAAAATTCCAGTAAGTCATGGAAGATATACGCTTCTTTTAGAAAGCAGAGATGTGAATATTCGTAAAAGTGCCTTTGAGTCAGTTTACTCACAGTATGGACAATATAGAAATACTTTAGCGGCGCTCTATGCAGCGAATTTGAAGAATACTGCATTTTTCGCAAAAAAAAGACATTATAATTCTTCTTTAGAAATGGCATTAGAAGGCGGGGAGATACCAACTTCTGTATACACGAACCTGATTGATACAGTACATGAGCATATGGATTTAATGCATCGCTATGTTTCTCTTAGAAAGAAAGCGTTAAAGGCAGAAGAACTGCATATGTATGATCTCTATGTACCAATGGTCGATGAATTTGAGATGAAAGTACCATTTTCTAAGGCAAAAGAAATCGTAAAGAAAGGGCTTGCACCATTAGGAAAGGAATACGGTAAAGTTCTTTCTGATGGAATGGAAAGTGGCTGGATTGATGTATATGAGAATGAGGGAAAGAGAAGCGGAGCCTATTCCTGGGGAGCTTACGGATGCCATCCATTTGTATTGATGAACTATCAGGATAATCTGAATAATGTGTTTACGCTTGCTCATGAAATGGGACATTCCATGCATTCTTATTATTCAGATAAGAATCAGCCATACATTTACGCGGGATACCGTATCTTTGTTGCGGAAGTAGCATCTACATGTAACGAGGCTCTTTTGATGGAATATCTTTTAAAGAATACAGAAGAGAAAAAAGAGAAAATGTATCTGATCAATTATTTCTTAGAGCAGTTTAAGGGAACATTATACCGTCAAACCATGTTTGCAGAATTTGAGAAAATTACACATGAGATGGCATGGAATAAAGAGCCGCTTACTGCGGAAGTATTATGTGACATTTACTATAAACTGAATCAGAAATATTTTGGAGAAGACATTGTTATTGATAAAGAAATTGCCTTAGAATGGGCAAGAATCCCACATTTCTATACACCATTTTATGTATATCAATATGCAACTGGTTATTCAGCAGCGATTGCAATCAGCAGAAAGATTTTAAGTGGAGATGAAAGGGCAAAAGAGGGCTACTTTAAGTTCTTAAGTGGTGGAAGTTCCATGAATCCAATTGATTTACTTCGTCTTTGTAATGTAGATATGGCTGCAAAGGAACCGATAGAATCTGCATTAAAGTTATTTGGCGAGCTTCTTGACGAGATGGAAGAGATGCTGTAATTGTGGTATAGTAAGAAAATAAATATAAAAAATGCCATATAAATTATGTCTTGGAATGCAGGCTTTTTATCAAGGAATTTTTTCGGTATAATGAGGCAGTATATTTAGAGGTAAGCATTTGATATATTAAAAAATAACAGAGTATTGGGAGATAAATTATGTATGAATTTACGTTGCTAAAAAGCATGTTTTTTGAACTGGATAAATATAAAATAGAAGGGGTTACTCAGACGAAGGAGAAACAGAGAACTTTTCGCCGTCTGGAAGTTTCCTATGACAGTGTACCGGAAATAACGTCTATTACAGCAGAAGAGAGAATTCTTCCATATGTGGACAGATATTATCTTTTTATTAATGACGAACGTGTGGACACAGATATTCGTGACCCGAAGGTAAAACAGGTTATCTATGAATTTTATAAACAGCATCATCCAGAATATTTAAAGGAGAATCTTCCTGATGATATGACAGATGTAGATATTTTAGATTGTTTTGAAGTATTTAAGATGCCAGATTACCGACCAAAGCATGCATTTCCAGGTCTGGTAACACTTGAAGACATCCGTAATGGCAATATTCACGATGAAGATAAACCCAAGTTTGCATTTCCGGGCTTAGAGTTGTATTCTAATAGGGATGCGTCTGAAGATGAGGAAGAAAAACCGATGGTAGCTTCTTACAAAGGTTATACTGCATTTGACGGTGACCGGGAACAGGCGAAAGATAAAATAGAACAGTTGAAGAGTCAGTTTGCTTCTCAGATAGAAGCATTAAACGTAGACGAAATTTTGAAAAACCGTTCTGAGAATCAGGAGGAATAGATAATGTACAGAGAAGTATCCAAATTAATTTTATATCGGGATTTAGGAGAAGACAGTATTCTTTTAAATATGGCAGATATTTTTAAGAGATTCGATAGCTGCCATTACAGGGCTGACGAATTAATCACAGACATTTATAGAGAAATGAAAGCGCTTTTAGATCTTGCGACTACATATGGATTTGACAAGAACTTATGGCACAATTACCTGACATTTGTCTTAGTAACCAATGAAAACTCTTTCAGCATGACAAGCGAGAAAGTCGGAGCAAATAATGGAACAGTCAATCACTTTGCAAAGAATGATTTCCAGGTATTTATGAATCTTTTCCATTATGACTTCAGACCGATTGAGGAGACATTAGGTATTGATTGTTTCAGCACAATTTTAGATTATAAGGCAATCGGCAAGACAGAGCGAATGTATAATAAAAATGTAAGTGAAAAAGTACGTGCCCTTTCTGATGAACTGGCAGCGGCAGAAGATGTAGATACATTCTTCAATGCAGTTGTGAAGTTCTATAAAGATTACGGTGTAGGAATGTTTGGACTTAACAAAGCGTTCCGTATCGTAGAGAATAATGGAAAGCCGGGCTTTGTTCCAATCAATAATCTGGACAAGGTTGTGCTTGATGATCTTACAGGATATGAGATTCAGAAAAAGAAACTTGTAGATAACACAGAAGCATTTGTACAGGGTAAAGTAGCGAACAACTGTCTTCTTTATGGTGATGCCGGTACAGGTAAGTCCACAAGCATCAAGGCAATTCTTAACCAGTATTATGGTGACGGACTTCGTATGATTGAGATTTATAAACATCAGTTTAAATATCTTTCTGCGATTATCAGCCATATCAAGAACAGAAACTACCGTTTTATCATTTACATGGATGACTTATCTTTCGAAGAATTTGAGATTGAATACAAATACCTGAAAGCAGTTATTGAAGGTGGAATGGAGACAAAACCAGATAACGTACTTATCTACGCAACATCTAACCGTCGTCATCTCATCCGTGAGACATGGTCAGACCGTTCCGACAAGGACGAAGAACTGCATCGTTCTGATACGGTACAGGAGAAGTTATCACTGGCAGCACGTTTTGGTGTAAGTATCAACTACTCCAAACCAACACAGCAGGAATACTTCCAGATTGTAACAAATCTTGCAAAGAAGTATCCGGAAATCAAGTTAAGCGACAAAGAACTTTGTGCAGAAGCCAACAAATGGGAACTTTCTCATGGTGGAATCTCCGGCCGTACCGCACAGCAGTTTATTAATTATATAGCTGGTAAATCTGAGAAATAATATATTAAGAATAGAATCCTTCTTTTTTGCAAAAGATAATCTTTGAAAGCAGAGGTGTTTTTTGTGAAAAAGAAGGAAAAATTATTTTTAGGGGGAGAAATTAATCTTTCAGAGCTTGATGCGGATGTTCAGAAAAAATATGAGGTTGCAAAAGAGCTTGGAATCTATGACAAAGTTTTAGAAAAGGGCTGGGGTTCACTTACAGCAGAAGAGACAGGAAGAGTGGGCGGAATGCTCAGAAAAAGAAAGAACTCCGGGGAAAGAGTTCTTTCTTAGCCTCGCTTAGAGGCATTCATTAAAAGGAGGAAGCCCATATATCCTGATATACGGGCTTCAAAATATGAAAAAAATCTTTAGCCACAAGAAATAGAGGGATTTCTTTGTTGCTGTCTATACTATAAAGAAAAAGTATGTCCGATTTTTGAAGAAAATTTGAACAAAAGGTGAAACGGATTGAAAAATATAGATATGTTTTACGGGGCAAGGAGGAAAATGTAATGGGTGTTGTGATTGGAAGAATGGATGGACAGGTTGAAAAAATATTTTTAGGAAATAATTTAACAAGAAGTACAAAAAATTATGCTAAAATCCTGAAAGATGAGAACTTGTCAGAAGAGGAAAAACAGCGTATTCTAGCAGCAGAGAAGAAAAAACAGGAAGAAGATATAATTTTGTAATATTTATGATTGGAGAAATATGTGTATGAAGATTTCAGTGGCTATGGCATATTATAATGGTGGTACATATATAGAAGAACAGATGGATTCGATATTATCACAACTTGGGGAAAAGGATGAAGTGATAGTATCTGTTGATGGAGCAAGTGATGGATCAAAGCCCCTTCTTTTAAAGATGGCAGAAGTGGATTCCCGAATTCATATTGTGAAGGGACCGGGCAAGGGTGTTGTAAGGAATTTTGAGAATGCGATCCGGCATTGTAACGGAGATATTATATATTTGTCTGATCAGGATGACATATGGAAGCCAGATAAAGTCGAGAAAGTGAATTATGCATTTTCAAATCCAGAAGTAAAAGCTGTTCTTCATGATGCAGAGATTGTGGACGAGAATGGTGTAGCAACAGGAGCGGCCAGCCTTTTTTCTATAAGGGGAAGCCGGGCTGGGATTTTGAAAAATCTTCTGAAAAACAGCTATGTGGGATGCTGCATGGCATTTCGCAAAGAATTGATTCCCATTATTTGTCCTATTCCAAATGAAATGTATATGCATGACTATTGGATTGGAACAGCGGCAGAGTATATGGGAAAGGTTTGCTTTTTGGACAAACCACTTATTGGCTATCGCAGGCATTCGTCTAATGTTACACAGATGACACATGGAAGTATCCGTTTTATGATAAAAAAGAGAATTGATATAATACGCTGCCTGGGATTATTAAAGAAGCGAGTGAGGAAAGTAAAAGCTTAGAGAGTGTTTGATGCGCTTGGCAAAATCCCTGACAAATCGGGATATGCAGATTACTTTTACTTTTTTAAACACACTCTGGAAATCTGAAAAAGGGAGGATGAGAAAGGAACATATGAATATAAAAAAAGAAGGGAAACAGATAAGGCATATTGGCCAGAGATTTGGTAGAAAGCATGTTATTGCACTGTCTTTTTTCATGCCGCTTATTGTCATGACTGGCTGCTGTATTGCCTTTGGTATACAGCCATTTGGTGATAATTCGCTGTTGATTATTGACGGTTTACATCAGTATATGCCATTTTATTCTGTTTTGTATGATAAGTTAAAAGGCGGAGAAAGTCTTTTTTACAGTTTCCGTTCTGGATTAGGAATTAACTTTTTATCATTATTTTCCTATTATTTATCCAGTCCGCTTAATCTTTTGATTATATTTTTTAAGAAAACGCAGCTCAATATGGCAGTTAGTATGATTATCGTATTGAAAATTGCACTTAGTGGAATGACGGCCGGGATTTATTTTTCTTCAAAAAGCAAGAAACAGGGGCTTCATGTACTCATGATTTCGGTGGCGTATGCATTATCAAGCTACATGGTTGGCTATTGCTGGAATGTTATGTGGCTGGATGCGATTATGATTTTCCCAATTGTTGTTATGGGGCTGGAGCGTTTGATTGATAAAAAGGACGGAAGGCTATATTGTCTTGCGTTGTTTTATGCGTTGTACTGTAATTATTACATTGCATTTATGATTTGTATTTTTGCAATAATATGGTATATTTTTTATTCCTTTAAAAGTGTAAAACAGTTCTTTTTCCGGGGAATTTCATTTGCACTATATTCTTTCCTTGCAGCAGGAATGGCGGCAGTATTACTCATTCCAGCATATCTTGGAATTAAACAGACGGCATCAGGAGAAGCAATGACATTACCGGATCACAGCTTTCTTACGAATGCGGCAGATCTGCTAAATCGCCAGTTTGCGATGGGAAGTCCGATCAGTCATGATAATTTTGATGGAAATGCAAATCTGTATATTGGTATTTTTACCGTATTAGCAGTTGGATTATATTTGTTGAATCAGCAGATTAAAATTAGTGATAAGATAAAGAAAATTCTTTTAGTAGGATTCTTTTATTTGAGTTTTGGTGAAATGATTCTCAACTTTATCTGGCATGGATTTCATGATCAGTATGGTATTCCGAATCGTTTCTCATTCCTGTTTGGTTTTGTACTTCTGCATATGTTGTGGGAAGTATTTGAACATTTGGATGGAACAAAAGGCTGGCATGTGGCGTTTGCCTGTATGGCAGGAGTAGGACTTTTAGCTTATGCCAGGGTAAAAGGAACACAGCCACTGGAAGATAAAGTTTATGGTGTGGCAGGAATGCTGTTTATTTTGTATGGAATGATATTACTTCTGTATACATTATCTCGTAAGAGAAAAGTGTGGTATAAGGCTGCATTTTGTGCAGTGGCAATAATAGAGATTGCCGCAACAGCCTGTATGGGCTTTAATGAAAATGGTCAGATTTCTGTTTCAAAGTTTTTCTATGGAACAGAAGATATGGAGAAAGCTGCTGCATCTTTAAAAGATGGGACATTTTACAGAAGCGAGCTTGCGAGTGCTCTTATGGTAGATGAAAATGCCTGGTATCCAATAAACAGTGTGGGACTTTTTGGTTCTACAGCGACAGACCGAATGGTTAATATGATGGATAATCTTGGTTTTTATACGGGGTGTAATGAGTATCTTTATAAAGGTGCAACACCAGTAACGAACTTCCTTTTGAATGTAAAATACCTGTATTATCATCAGGAAGATTCTCTGACAACAGATTTTAAATATCTGAAGACACAGGGGACTTTTGATATTTATGAGAATCCGGCAAAAGGAATGTCTATAGGATATCTCATGAATGATTCCATAAAAGACTGGTATTATGACAGTGCTTATCCATTCCGTGTACAGAATGATCTTGGAGAGCAGGCATTTGATGTATTTGAGCTGTTTCATGATATTGAGATTGACGATCCGGCAACCAATGGATGTACTGCATCAAAGACGAATGATGGAGAATATTATTTTGAATATGGCGATTCGCGACCGGACAATATGACATTTACCATTCCAATTACAGAGACGGCAGAGAATCTGTATCTGTTTTATGATGGAACACAGGTAGAAAATGCACAGATAATGGTAGATGGAACCGATGTGAAATCAGGAGATTTAGATGGTTATATGCTTCCAATCGGAAAAGTATCCGCAGGTTCAGAAGTTAAAGTAACTTTTGAGTTAAAAGGAGAGACCGAGGATGGTTATGTGCGCCTTTCTGCGGCAGACTTCGATCAGGAGGTATTTGAAGATTTTAAAAAGACAGCAGCAGAGCAGGCATTTACGGTGACGGATTACTCAAGTAATTCTCTGGAAGGTACAGTGGATGCTTCTGATAATCAGACATTATTTTTGTCAATTCCATATGATTCTGGATGGAAAGTAAAGGTAGATGGCAAAGAAGTAAAGACATGTCGTATCGGAGATGCTTTTCTTGGAGTAAAAGTTCCTTCTGGTGAGCATACAGTTTCCTTAAAATATACACCGCCAGGATTTTCTATTGGCTGGAAAGTAAGCCTTGCAGCAGCAATTATTTTTATTGTTCTTTGTTTTGTAAAATACCGATACAAAGCTGATATAAAAAAGAAAGAATAAAGATAGATTTTGGAAATGATTTTTAAGAAAACATATGGTAGACTAAAGCGTGTTTGAAAACCGGAATGGCCGAAGCAGGAAGAGTCTGGGAATACATATGGAGCAAAAGGAGGATTTATTATGTTTAAAAGAAAAATTATTACATTATCAGCAATAATGATAGCAGGTCTTATGACCTTTCAGGCAAATGTATCGGCAGATGCAGTAGAGGAGAAACCATATCTTTCCCTGGGGGCGGATTTAAGTAAAAATCAGAAAAGTAAAGTCCTTGAACTTCTTGACGTAGATGAGAAAGCACTCGATCAGTATAATATAGTAACAGTGACGAATGCGGATGAACATAAATATCTTGATGATTATTTAGATTCTTCTGTGATTGGTACAAAGGCCTTATCCTCTGTTCTGGTTGAAAAAAGAGATAAGGGAGAAGGCATTGATGTTACAACGAAAAATATTACTTACTGTACAGCAGGTATGTATGAAAATGCGCTTACAACAGCAGGTGTGACAGATGCCACAGTAACTGTAGCAGGACCTTTTAATATTACAGGAACTGCTGCTTTAGTTGGTGCAATGAATGCGTATGAAGACATGACGGGTGAAGATATTTCCAGCGAGAGTAAAGATGCCGCAACGAATGAGCTGGTAGTTACCAGTGAGTTAGCCGATCAGCTTAATGATTCCGACAAAGCCGAACAGTTTTTAGCGTTAATTAAAGAAAAAGTTCTTTCAGATGATGTAAAATCAGAAAGTGACATCAATGATATTATTGATGAGTGCAGCAAAGACTTAGATATCACGGTAACAGATGATCAGAAAGCACAGATTGCAGAACTTATGCAAAAAATTAATAAGCTTGATTTAAATGTAAATGACTTAAAAGAACAGGCAAGTAAAATTTATGATAAATTGAGTGACATGGATATTGATACACAGGGAATCTTTGAGAAAATAAAGACGGCATTATCTTCTATTTTTGCAGCATTAAGTGGTTTATTTAATTAAGCGGAGATAGAAAATATTTGCAGCTATAAGAGGAAACTTCTATCGGCTTGTGTTATAGTGACATCCCATCACCTGTAGGATGCCGGGGCATTCTTGAATATATGCTCTGGAGTTAGAAGCCTTCTTGCTGGAAGAGGATAAGGTGAATTATAAAAAACTATAAATTTTTATAGCATATAGCAGAATTGCTCCTGGAATGCCAAGAACTGTACATACAGCGCCTGTAATCGGATTAATTCCAATTCCAGTGATGATGTCTCTTGCAGCGCAGAAAAAGTTAAAAAAGTAAATGAACGAAAGACCGGCGGCACCGCGTCCGATGATGGAAAAAAGTGCTGTGGGTCTTTTTTTTATGTATGCAATAAAATATCCTGCAAAACAGGCCGCGCAAAAAATAAGCAGAATTTTATTTTGAGATAGATTATCCTGGGATAATATATTCTGGATGGATGAATTATTAATAAATAAAGTGGAAAAATGAGTAGAAAAAGAAAGAAGAATAGGGTACATAAATTATCTCCTTAGCATGCAGCTTTGCCAGAAAGCATTTTTCAAATACGTTCTGGCATATTAGTTTTTATGAGTTTATGAAAAAGTAAGAGAAAATATGAAAACTATCTTTAAATAAATAATTTGTAATTTAAGTAAAATAAAGGTAGACAAAAATTGGAAAACGTGATATATTAATTTTGGAATAACTGTTATATATTTACACCAAATAAAACAATGGAGGGATGTGATATGGATTTTTCAGATATTCGCACAATCATTATAGGAGAAGCAGGAGAGTATGGTAAGCGGCTGGTGAGGTATTTGGAGATTCACCTTTCATCTGCAGTGCGTGTATATCATTTTACAACGGCAGAAGGCATGGTTTCTTTTAAAGAAGAGGCAGAGATTTATCTTTTAGATGAAAGATTTTTTAAAGAATTATCGGAAGAGAAACAGAAATTTTTAAAACAGAAGAAGCTGATTTTACTAACCTGGCGGGAGGAACAAGGCTCTTTTTGCAAATATGATAATCCCCAGAAGTTGTTAGATATGTTGTCTGATTTTACAGATTATAATTCGGATTTATCAGACTTAGCAGCAGAGTTAAAAGATACACCGACGAAGTTAACAATCGTGTATTCCCCTGTGTATGATGAATATCTTGAGCAGATAGCACGTTCTTTTATGTCATCGGGAGATGTATATATGGGAGCGGAAGATCTGGGCTATAAAGGGATAGATTCTGAATACGAAGAAGGCGGGGATATGGGAGATTTATGCTATTACATTCATTTAAGGGAAGAGAATATTTTAGATATATTACAGGATATGCTTATTCCGAAAGAAGAAGTCCAGGTGTTACATTCTCCAGACTTGTATTTTTATTTGCGGGAATTGACGAAGGAGGATTATGCATGGTTTTTTGATAAGATTAAGAAAGAGAGCCCCTATAGGGAAGTATTCTGGGGAGCGGGAAATTGTTTTGTTGCCAATGTAGATATGCTGCGCTTTTTTGATCGGATTATATTAATAGATTCGAGGAAGAATCCGAGGCAGAGTATTTTTTGTGACCGTTTGGAACGTGTATTGAATATTAATCAGGAAGAGCCTCAAATATGGCAGAGGATATACAGGGAGGATATTTTAGATGGAACTGCCTGGAAAGAGAGAGCTGAGAGAACAGATTTTACACCAGATGGATGGAAGAACATCATATGTCAGCGATAAAGATGTATATCGTGAGATTGATAAGGCAATCTTACGTTCAAGTCATGGCGGATATGGGACACTTTCTGAGAAAGAAGAACTAAGAAGACAGATGTTTTATTCGATAAGAGGATTTGATGTTCTTGAAAAATATTTGGGTGACAGCAGTATAAGTGAGATTATGGTAATTGGAGCCTCGCGTATTTTTGTAGAGCAGAACGGAAAGATTAGAAGAATAGAAGAACACTTTTCAGAAGAGGGCGATGTATACCGCTTGATAGAGCAGATTGTGGCACCAACAAATCGAATGGTGAACGAGGCTTGTCCTATTGTGGACAGCAGACTTCCAGACGGTTCGAGGGTACATATTGTATTGCCGCCAGTATCACTGGAAGGGCCGGTTATCACAATTCGTAAGTTTCTAAAAGGAGGCATGACAATAGAAAAGCTTTTAGCATTTGAAGAGTTTCCAGAGAAACTTACTGGTATACTGTCCGCCTTGGTAAAGAGCAGATACAATATTCTTATTAGTGGAGCGACAAACTCAGGTAAATCCTCTCTTTTGAATGCACTTGCAGAATATATAGGGAAGAGGGAAAGAGTGATTACGATAGAGGATTCAGCAGAACTCCAGCTTTTTCATGTAGAGAATCTTGTTCGACTAGAAACGAGGAATGCAAACATGGAGGGAGAGAATGAGATTACTATGCAGGACTTGATTAAGGCATCTTTGCGAATGCGGCCGGACCGAATTATCGTAGGAGAAGTGCGAGGGGCAGAAGCCATGTCGATGCTTCAGGCATTATCAACTGGGCATAGTGGGTCTGTATCTTCGATACATGCCAATTCATGTCGAGATGCACTAAGACGTTTAGAAACAATGGTTTTAATGGGAATGGATATGCCTCTTGCAGCAATACAGGGATTGATTGCTTCTTCAGTAGACATCCTCATTCATTTAGGGAGACTTACTACAGGGAAAAGAAAGATATTAGAGATATGCGAAATTAAGGATTACAGTAGAGCAGAGTATGATATTCGTACCCTATTTCAATATAAAGCAGGACAGACAGAAAGTTTGGAAATGACAGGGAAACTTTTTCATACGGAAAAGCTTAAGAGCTATGGGCAGTATGAAAACTATTGTGAGGCGGTGAGACTGTTTTGTGAAGAGAAGAGAGAGAGTTAGTTCCTTTTTGATTGTGGAAGCAGGTCTTATTTTACTGAATGTTTTATGTTATGGAGATATACGCTGGCTGCTTTTAGAACAAATATTATTATTTCCGTGTTTTAATATTTTAAAAAGAAAGAAAAGGGAGAAAGAAAAACATTTATATGAGAAGGGATTTCAGAATCTGCTGCAATCAATGATGACTTCATTGCAGGCAGGGTATTCTTTGAATAATTCCTGCAGGATTGCACTAAAAGAATTAGAAGAGCTGTATCAAGACCAGAATAATCCGATGTTAAGGCAGATGAGAAGAATCATACAGGGATTAGATTTGCATATTGCTTTAGAACAACTCTTTACGGAGTTTGCAGAGAGTACAGGACTAGAGGAGGCAAAGCAGTTTGCGGTCGTGATAGAGATTGTGCGTAGTACCGGGGGAAATATGGTAGAGATTTTAAAAAGGACGATGCAGCATTTGAAATATAAGATGGATACGGAGGAAGAGATAAGAGTTCTTCTAAGTGGAAAGTTATTTGAAAAAAACATTATGTTATCAATGCCATTCTTTATTTTACTATATTTGCGCCTGGCCAATCCTGAATATGTAGCGTGTTTTTACAACACTATTTTAGGCCATCTTGTTATGTCAGGTATGATTGGGATTACTGTTTTTTGTTTTTTCTGGTCGGAGAAAATTATGAATATTCGGTTTTAAACAGGAGGTGCATAACTTTTGAATAACATTTTTGTTTCATGGAAACAAAAGATAGAGAGCCGGATAATCAGCGATTTAAAGAGCCAGTATACGGAATCAGAAGAACAGATCAGACAAAGGAAGGAGCAGTTTTTAAAAAAGCAGAAGAAGATTATATTAATAGAAATCATAGCAGGAGTAGTTTTTTTTGCTTTTTTGATTATAAGAGCAGCCTTTTTCCAAGATGATATTTTATTGAGTCGAAATTCATTTGGTCAAGGCTCAAAAGAAGTGCAGTTATCTTTAAAAAAGGATGACAAGAAAAAGGAGATAACTTATAAACTTGATGAACAGAAATTATCGGCAGAAGAAGAGTCGAAAGTGTATATACAGTTCTTTAAAAAGTTAAAAAAGATAATGATGAAAAATAATACGTCATTGAAGCAGATACAGACCCCACTGAACCTGCCGGATACAGTAGACGGATATCCTTTTGAGATTACATACGAACTTGCAGAAGATGGATATATTCGTCTGGACGGTTCGATAAATGAAGAAGAACAAGCAAAGCTAAAGCGAGGAGAAACATATAGAACATATATTGTGGTAACAGCACGGTACGGGGAATATCGGAAAAGTAAAAAATATGAGATAGGGATTGTTCCAAAGAAAAATATATCTAAAACAAATGTGTTTTATAAAATACAGCAATATTTAAAGAAGGAGGAGCAGGAGAATAGATATAGTCGTGATATTAAAATACCGTCTGTCTATAAAGATATTGAAATTACAAAAAGACAGGAAAATCAAGGAGGAATATCAGGAATATTGATTTTATTTGTCACCGTATCTATCTTTATCCCGCTACATAATTATTTAAAATTGCAAGAAGAAGGGAAAAAGTGCCAGGAACAGGCAGAGCGGGACTTCCCGGTTATTGTTCATCTTCTCACTCTATATATGGGAGCGGGACTATCCTTTTTTTCTGCGGTGAAAAGAATTAGCCAGAACTATCAAAAGCAGAGAGAATTGGATGATTCTAAAAAATATGCTTTTGAAAAAATGATGCGGATGGAACAGCAGATGAGTAATGGTGTAAGCCAGAGAGAGGTATGTCAGGACTGGGGAATGCAGTTTAGGACAGATAGTTATCAGAAGCTTTCGCTTATCTTGATTCAGAGCTTTACGAAAGGCGGCAGGGAAGCAGCAATGTTAATGGAAGCAGAAGAAAGAGAGGCGTTTCATAAGCGGATAGACAGAGCAAAAAAAGAGGGAGAGGAGGCTTCAACAAGATTACTTTTTCCAATGATTTTATTATTGTGTCAGGTAATGTTATTGGTGATGTACCCGGCACTGACTCGCTTTCAGGGATTTTGATTTTAGAAGATGTTATTAGAGCGTGTTTGAAAAATCATTTCTGCAACCTGCACGCCCCAATTTGCGGTATATTTTGTCTTCATTCAGTTGAAGTAGCCCGCTACGCCGCCCTCATTTAGGCGAAATCTCCCACAAATTGTAACGCACATTTTGCAGAAAGCATTTTTCAAACATAATCTAGGATATGGATGTACTTTGCTGAATAAAAGGAGGGAATTGATATGGCATTTATAAAAAGAAAAAAGGAGCAGATGCATCAGAACAATATAGTATATAAAAAGAATCGGTTACAATCTATTTTGTTATCACAGGATGGAATGGGGGTTGTTGAGGTTATCTTAATTATTGTAGTCCTTATTGGTTTGGTGATTATTTTCCAGACAAATATTAAAGGGGTGGTGGCATCCATTTTCTCCACAATACAGAAAAATGCAGGTTCAATACGATAAATATTTTGATGAAAGAGGACAGATTACAGTCTTTTTGTCGCTTCTGTTTTTGGTGTTGATGATGAGTTTCCTTTTTATTGTAGAGGGCGTAATCAGTTACAGTGCCAGTAGCCTTGGGGAAGATGCAGTAAAAGGTGCAGGAGAAAGTATTATGGCCAACTATGATAGAGAACTTTTTAAAAATTATCATTTGTTTTTTCTTGATCCAAGACAGAAAGATTACATCGTGACTGATGGAAAAGAATTTATCAATCAATATTTTTCTGGTAATTCGTTTTTTGATATATATTGCGATTCTTTAGAAGTTACAGGAGAGAAGACGGCAGTGGATGAAGATGGGTTGTATCTGAAACACGAGATCCGGGAGTGGATGAAATATCGTGAGGAAAAAGAAATAGCAAAAGTATTGGAAGATATTATAAGAAATACAAAGAAAAATGACGGAGAAAGAAAGGAATGCCAGGAAGAAGTAGATAGCGCAGAAACGGATGTAAAAAAGGAACAGGATGAAGAAGTGAATCAAGAAACAAAAGAGGAAGCAAATAAAAAGGATACGGAATCAGACTTAAAAGGAGATGTAGATAAAAATACAGATAATGTGGAGGATATGAAACCAGACGAAAAAGCAGCGTCAGAAGAAATAGAACCTGTGAGTGAGGAAACATTAAAGGAACGTAGTAACTGGAAGGAGATTAAGGGAACATTACAGCTTTTGATGAGAACAGGTATATTATTTTATGCCACTGAGCATCCGGAGAGTCTTTCAAGACAGAGTATTCCAGGAACGAATCTTCCGTCAAAAAGAGTGAAAGGCAGTTCTTTTGATAATGAGCAAAGGTTGCTGGATAAGATGGATGAACTATCCTTTTCAAGCTTAAAGGGGATAAAGTCATTACTTTCTGTGGATATTTCTATGGATGGAAGAGGTACATTGTGGACAAAGGACAGATATATTATTTCTTATATAGAAGAATGTTTTTCTTTTTATGGAGGTAGTGATAAAAAGGACAATGCACTTCTGTATGAGGTGGAATATCTTATTAGCGGAAAGAATTCAGATATAGATAATCTAAAAAGAGTAGCAAATTATATTCTGCTATTACGCTTTATAAATAATTATATATTTACAGGAAAAGATACTCAGATGAAAACGCATATAAACACGATGGCATCGGCTATAACTGGGGTTATGGGAATGCCGCAGACGATGAAAGCAGTACAGGTACTTATAAGAATGGCAATAAGTTACGGAGAATCCCTTCTGGAATTACACACATTATTTTCTGGTGGCGAAGTTCCGTTGATAAAAGATGAGACAACGTGGAATCTTACGTTAAAAACAATGGCAGAGCAGTTAAGAAATAAGCAGATTGTAAAAAAAGGAAAGAAAAATATATCTTATAAAGATTATTTGAAGCTGTTTCTTCTAACAAAAGGAAATTCTCGAACAGTGTGTTATCGCATGATGGATATTATGCAGGAGAATATAGCTTCTAAAGAGCCAGGATTTTTGATGGAGAATTGTCTGTTTTCTTATAGCTGGAAAGGAAGTCTTGCGGCCGGAGGTGTGAAACTAAACTTTGTGAAACAATGTAGTTATTGATATTTTTAATAAAGATAGAGAAAGAATGCCGATAGAGCGTGTTTAAAATACGCTCTGCGGGAGGAGGTGAAGCAGGGTGCTCTCTTTAAAATACCTAAGACCTGACCCCTTTCAGGAAATGTGTAATGTTCAATGTTCGGAAAAAGATTCAGGGAAAAAATTGTCTCTCCAGGCACGGGTTATAAGATGGATCTTTCATAAGAGAAAAAGAGCATCCTGCTTTGGTTCTTGTCGGGCATCTGTAACTGTGGAAGCGTCATTGGTATTTCCGATATTTTTATGTGCCGTGGCTTGCTTTATAGGATTAGCACAGATGATCTTAGTAGAGACGGAAGTACATTATGCGGTATCACAGACTGCAAAGATATGTGCAAAGCAGCAAATGTTTTCTTTAATACCAGAGGAAGATGATCAGAAGTCAAATCAGGTGAAGGAGGATAATGGAATCCATAAAAGTGACAGAACAAATGGCAGACAAAGTATAAGAAATGCGAGCAGTGTATTTTTTGATATTTATGATGCAAAGTCTCTTTGTGACAGTTTAGTAGAGGGAGGCAGGAAAGGAATTTCAGTACAATCTGCTTTTTCATCTGAAGAAGAGGTACAGGTTAAAGCTATTTATACATTGAAATTATCAGTTCCTTTTTTTCGTTCTATTCGATTTCAGAAGGATACCGCTGTAAAAAGAAGAGTATTTTCCGGCTATGTAAAACATCGAAGAGATTATGATGCGGCTGGAGATAATAGTATTGTTTATGTTGCAGAAAATGGAGTGGTATACCATAAAAATGCATCTTGCTCGCACATTTGCCTAAAGATTACGGGGAATGCAGCAATACAGGACATAGTTCATTCCTCAAAATATGCAGCATGTGAAAAGTGTATTCATAAAGGGTCTTCTTTATCTGCAATATTTGTGACTGCATATGGTGATTGTTACCATTCGACTTTAGGATGTAGCGGATTAAAAAGAACGATAAAAGCGGTAGGATTAAAAGATGTGGGTAGACTGCGCCCATGTTCCCGCTGTGCTTCTGGGAGGTAGATTGTATATGGGAAATAAAGGAATGATGACGGTAGAAGCTTCCGTGGTTGTACCGATTATTTTAATTATCGTAGTCACAGAATTCTTTTTTGGACTGTTTTTGATTGATATGTCAGTAGTTAAGAGTGAAACAATGCGTTTGGCGGATGAAGCGGCAGATGTATGGAAAACAGACGGGAAGTTGGCAGATGGAACATATAAATCGCAGCAGCTTCTTCTGAGGAATAAGAACTTTCTTCAGAAGAATAGAAGGGGACAGCTCATAAGCAAAACAAGGTTGAGGCTGCAAAAAAGAATTGCAGCCAGATTAAACATTGCTTCGTTAGATTCCTATAAAGTTTCTATCTCAGGAGATAAAGTTCTCGTTCAGGCATCAGTACGACTTGGAAATCCTCTTTTGGGAGGGCGAAAATATACAGGGATAAAAGGATGGATTTTTAAATGTGAAGAAAAAGCCGATATAACTAATGAGGAAGAACTTCTTAGGAAATTAAGCGGGAATTTGCGGTAATCTGATAATAGGATTGTGTTGCTGTTGTGGGGAGGATAGATTGTGGAGGTTATAAAAGAGGGTACATATACATATTTGCTAAAGCAGATTGAATATAGGACACCTGTATATGATGAGTCAGTAGTGCATACGCAAAATGAATCATGGGATTATTATTTGTCTGTGGAATATGAAATCCTGAAAAGGAACGAGTTAAAAACGCTAGTATCGGCACAGCTTAGAGAAAAAGATGAAGAGAAAAGCCTTTTGTTTGATATTACCGGTAAACGGCCATTAAAACGGCAAGGAAAAGAACGAGCTTTTTCTCAAAAAGAATGTGAAAAAATTTTGCAGAATATGAGCAATATGATTCAGGAAGTAGAAGACTATATGCTTGATCTGAATTGTATAGAGCTTCGTCCGGAATATATTTATGAAGATAGTAAGGGAGAGATTCAATGGATCTATTTTCCGCAGACTTCTTTAGAGTCAGAGATAAAATCGAATCTGCAAGATAGAGAACTCCAAAATAAAAACGAGGATTTACAAAAGAGAATGGAAGCTTTATTTGCATGGATGCTCCCACAGATTGATTATGAAGATACAGATGCAGTTCAATTTATGTATCGATTTTATAACAAAGTAAGGAAACTGGGTTTTTCAAAGGAATTATTAGAGACATATATCCAAACAAAAAGACAAAAAGAATATTATGATATAAAGGAAGTCGATAAAACAAGTGCAAAAGTGAGAGACAGCAGTAAAATAAGACAGGATAGAAGGAGTAATAATGAAAGTATTTCCTATGAGGAGTTTTTTAAGGAAGAATTAGAACTGGAAAAACAAAAAATAGAAAGTCCAAATAACAGGAAACAAAAAACAGGAGATTTTCAGATAGGAATAAAAAATGGCAGAAGAAATAGCAGACGAGAAGTTCAGAGAAATGAGAGAAATAGAGATGAAAAAAATAAAAATCAAAGTAATAAAAACCAGAAAAATAGAGACTTAAATAATAGAAGTAAAAATCAAAGTAATGAAAATAACTATCTCATTTTGTACAATGGTTTAAAAATAATTTCTGTAATATGTACATTTCTGGCAGTAATTTTGGAAGGAATCTTTGTATTCTACGGAATGAGAAGCGGTTTTACAAGACAGTTATTTCAATATTCCGTAGGCGGAATGCTATTAATTATAGTGTTTGCGTGTGGATTCATATGGAGTGTACAGACAGTACGAAAAATAAAACAAAAAAATAAAAGCAATAGTATGAATAGTATAAAAGACAACATAAACAAGCAAAATAAAGTAAGACACCGAAAAAGAGGCGAGCAGGGAAGTCCAATATCCGATAAGTTTATTCAGGAAAAAAAATTACAGAACAGACCGCAAATGATAAAAACAGAAGTTGATTGGGAAGCAGAAGGAGATTGGGAATCAGGAACAGAAGGAACAACCATTTTAAACTATGGTAACGAATCAGAAAAAGAAGATGGTAAAATATGTCATCCGATGTTACGGGATATGGAATTAGGAATTATCTATGTAATAAAAAATTGTCCTTTTTATATCGGAAGTGCAGAGGGTGTAAATCATCTTCATATACAGGATAAAACAGTAAGCAGAGAACATGCAGTTATTTTAGAAGATATTTATGAGGGAGACGGACAGGGATATATTCTTCGAGATATGGGTTCGACAAATGGTACATGGCTTAATGGGAAAAAGATAAAAAGAGGAAATCAGGAACAATTAGAAGATGGTGCAGTCATACGTTTTGCAAAAAAAGAATATGAATTTCTGATACAGGATATTTGACAATCCAGGCAGCCTCGCTATAATGGAGAACATAAGATAAAGAAAGGTAAAAGAGAAGTTTTTATGGAATTTGTAGAAGCATTACAGGAATTTTTATTCCATCAGGGGTTTCAGAAAATAAAGTATGATTCAAAGATTTTGTGGGGGAAAGATACAGGCGATAAGCTCTCATTACTTGAAGTTGTTCCGCCACTTCTTCCAGGGCAGCCGCGAATTGGATTGAAACAAAGAGAAGAAGAAATGCTCGATATAGAACGCCAGATTATGCTAAAGTATCAGAAAAAAGTGGAACACTTGCTATTAATACTTAATAAGGGAGAACCAGATTTTGAAGAAAGAAAAGAAGCGGAAAAATATCCAGATATATGGTTTTTTGATATAAAAGCAGGACAACTGTATATTTATGAATATCAAAAGTCCCAATATTGTGGACTAGAAAGTTCTTTAGAACCTTTTTCACAGAAATTTTTGCAGCAGAAAATAACTGAAGAAAGAACAGAACTTCGACGTATGTTAACGCCAGTTAATACAATACTTGTGCTTGCTAATGTAGTGGTATTTATGATCTTGAGTTTTTTGGGTAATATTACAGATGCAGAATTTATGGCGGCACATGGAGCGATGGATTGGATGGATGTTGTGGAAAAGCATCAGTACTATCGACTATTTACCTCAATGTTTCTTCATTTTGGAGCAGATCATCTTTTACAAAATATGTTGATTTTATTAGTCATTGGATGCCGCTTAGAGAGAATCACAGGAAAACTATCATATTTACTCATATATATTGGAGCAGGCCTGATTGGCGCAGGAACATCTATTATATTTACGCTTGGAAATAATCCGAATACTGTAAGTGCAGGAGCATCGGGAGCAATATTTGGTGTTATGGGAGGCCTTTTATATTATATTATTTCTGATATCATTCAGAAAAAAAGACATCGTGTAGAGGAGATTGGTTTGACGGGAATGATTTTCATGGTTGCTTCAGCATTATCGTATGGATTCTTTTCTACAGGCATAGATAATGCAGCGCATATTGGAGGACTTGTAGGAGGGTTTCTAATCACAATGATAAGTAGATTTGTTATTTAATTCAATTAAAATCCAGCCAAAGACAGCCCGAGAAGAGAACCGATACCCTATATTTGTGACTTCGGAGCAGGGTTTAAATGTGAGCGCATAAGCGAACATTTAAACCGCTGCGACTAAAGTTACAAATATAGGGTATCGGTTCTCTTCTTGGGCGTCTGTTATATTGTAACGCACATCTTACAGAAAGTATTTTTCAAACGCGCTCTAGCTCCCTAATCTCCGAAGGAGATCCCCAAATGCTTCGCCTGAAGTACAATCTGGTCATCAGGAGAAACATATTTTAATTTTCCAGCTGTTTTTTCCAGAGGAAGAGTAGCGACATCATAACCTTTCATGATAAGCATTTTGCCGTAATCTTCTTTGGCGATAAGCTCAGCTGCAGCAACACCGAGACGGCTGGAAATTACGCGGTCAAAAGGGACCGGGCTTCCGCCTCGCTGTGTGTGTCCTGGAATTGTGACACGAACTTCTAAGCCAGTGGCTTTTTCGATTTGTGAAGCGAGTTCATAACCAACTGTAGAATGTTTACGTTTAGCCAGTTTTGCCTTGTACTGTTTCTTTGTCAATTTTGCATCTTCTTTTGAGATTGCCCCTTCTGCAACAGCAAGGATTGTAAAGTGCTTGCCCTGTTCATTGCGGCGTTGAATTGCCGAAATAACGTGTTTTAAATCATAAGGGATTTCTGGGATGAGGATGATGTCAGCGCCGCCGGCGATTCCTGCATGAAGAGTAACCCATCCTACTTTATGTCCCATTAATTCTACGATAAATACGCGGTTATGGGAAGCGGCTGTTGTGTGAATACAGTCAATTGTCTGAGTAGCAATATCTACTGCACTCTGGAAACCAAATGTCATATCTGTTCCCCAGAGGTCATTATCAATTGTTTTTGGAAGGGAGACAATATTAAGACCCTCTTCTCTTAAAAGGTTGGCAGTTTTCTGGCTTCCGTTACCTCCGAGAACAACAAGACAGTCTAAATCAAGATAGCGATAAGTTGATTTCATTGCTTCTACCTTATCAAGACCATTTTCGTCAGGTGTTCTCATTAATTTAAATGGTTGTCTGGATGTACCAAGGATAGTTCCGCCGGTTGTCAGAATGCCTGAGAAGTCTTTCGAAGTCAGTCGTTTGTAGTTGCCGTAAATTAATCCTTTATATCCGTCGATGAAGCCGTAGATTTCAACTGTTCCCTCAAGAACGTTAAGACCCTTTACAACACCACGCATGGTAGCATTTAAACTTTGACAATCTCCGCCGCTGGTCAGCATACCAATTCTCTTCATCGTAATCTCCCTTCTCGCAGAGCAGGATTCCATTATGATAATCCAGTCGTAAAATACATAAAACGTAATGCTCCCAAATTAATATTAAGAATTTGATAATTAAATTTTACAAATGGAATCAAGTATCTGCAATTCCTATAATAATCTGTAGTTAAAATAATCTGTTTTAAAGTTCCACTCGTCCATCTAAAGCTCTTGAGAGTGTTACTTCGTCAATGTATTCCAATTCACCACCAATAGGAACACCGCTGGCGATACGAGTTACCTTTATGCCGCGCGGTTTTACTTTTTTAGTGATGTACATTGCGGTAGCTTCTCCGTCAAGGCTGGAATTTGTGGCGAGGATCAACTCTTTTACTTCCGGGTTATTCAGGCGTTCTTCTAATTCTTTAAAACGGATATCGTCCGGGCCTTTTCCAAGACTTGGAGCAAGCGTTCCCTGAAGAACATGATAAACACCATGATACTGACCCGTTTTTTCATAAGCAGCTAAGTCCTGTGTATGCTCCACGACCATGATCGTACTGTGATCTCTTTTGGTGCTGGCACATATAGGGCATACTTCTGAATCTGTCAGGGTACAGCAGTATTTGCAGTAGCGAATCTTTTCTCTTGCGGTAACAAGTGTCTGTGCAAGATGATGTACATGCTCTTCAGGCATATTTATGATGTGAAAAGCGAGACGCTGTGCTGACTTACTGCCGATACCAGGAAGACGTCTGAGTTCCTCAATAAGGTTAGTAATCTGCGTACTATAATAGTTCATTAAAATCCAAATCCTCCGCCGAGGCCGCCAGTTAACTTGGACATCTGAGCCTGGGAGTCTGCTTCCATAGCGCGGAATGCTTCGTTAGTAGCAGCCATGATAAGATCTTCTAACATTTCGATATCATCAGGATCAACTACTTCTTCAGCGATTTTGATAGCAGTAACTTCTTTTTTACCGGAAACAGTAACAGAAACAACACCGCCGCCTGCGCTTGCCTCGTAGGATTTCTCCTCTAATGCCTTTGTGGTCTCAGCCATCTGCTTCTGCATCTTCTGAGCCTGTTTCATTAAGTTATTCATGTTACCAGGCATACCACCTGGGAATCCACCTCTTTTTGCCATAATAAAATCCTCCATTTTAATAATTATGTACTCTCGGAGTCTTTCTTGCACTTGCCTTTGCGGCTGATTTTCCGCCAGTTGCGCCCAAATTTTTGAGGCGTACGCACTGCATATGCCTTAAAAATTTGGACATAGCTGAAAAAAATCTTCTCACAAGATCAAGCACAAAAAGATTCCGGGAGCACATTAACACGCTTTAATGTGTTTATACACCAGAAATAATATTTTGCCAATAATTAATTACTCAAAAATAACCGTCTGGTGAATCTTGCTTAAATCAATATAGTTAGATTGTTCCGTTGGTTGATGTGTACTGGATGTACATTCAAAAGTTACGACCTTACCTGTCTGTTCTGCAACAAGTTCAGATAAAAGATCCAGATTTTTGTGATGTTCTCGCTCAAAGTATTCTTTTGCCAGGTCATTATTTGTAAAGACAAGCTGCAAAATAGTACTGCTGTCAGCTACCGCAACTCTGGCGGCGCGAAGAAACTGCTGCATCGGCATGGATGTTTGATTTACAATATCGTTCCAGTGACTTGCAATTTCTTTCAAGTCATCAGCTTCTGCTGGGGAAAAACGCTTTTCTAATGCTTCTTCCGGTGAAATCTGTCCTTCTGTTCCCTGCGGAAATGCACCAGATACGGCACTGTTTCCAGTTCCATTAACCATACCTGCTGTTCCTGCGCCGGAAGTGCCAAGAGGCTGACCGGTATATGGATCATAGGCAAAAGTACCATTGTTGGTTATCATCCCGGTATTCCCCAGTCCATTTGCAGGAATCATTGGGATGCCTTGTGCAATTTTGTCTTCTAACTGCCGGATACGCTCCGAAAGACTTTCCGTATCGGATTCCATTTCGGGGCGGCAGAGCTTAATGAAGCCAACCTCCAGGAGAACACGCTTCTGTGTGGCAGTCCGAATCTGATTAGAAAGTTCGGAAAGCAGCCGGATATAGCGTAAAAGTGCAATAGTATCTACCATAGAACACTCTTCCTTTAGAGCGGCAATCGTTTCTTTTGACATATCAAGACTTTCTTCAGCACCCTCCTGATCTTTTAAGATAAGAAGATTTCTCAGATACCAGAGAAAATCGGAAAGGAACTGAGAAAGCTCCCGGCCCTCTGTGATCATGCTGTCAATGATATCAAGAGCGGCGATAGAGTCATGATTTAAAATATTACGAAGTAGTGCGCTGAAAACAGAAGTGTCTGCAGTACCAAGTACTTCGAGAACATTGTCATAAGTAAGCGTCTGCCCAAGATAAAAAGCGATGCACTGGTCAAGAAGACTTAAGGCATCTCGCATGGAACCGTCCGCTGTACGGGCGATATAACGAAGAGCCTTTTCATCTGCATCCACCTTCTCTTTCTCCATTAAGGATACAAGATGGTTCGTAATCGTATCAACGGAAATTCGTTTAAAATCATATTTTTGACAACGGGAAAGGATCGTAACAGGAATTTTGTGTTTTTCTGTTGTAGCCAAAATAAAGATAACATAAGAAGGAGGTTCTTCAAGCGTTTTCAAAAGAGCATTAAATGCTCCGGAAGAAAGCATATGAACCTCATCAATAATATATACCTTATAACGTCCCTCAACTGGGGAATATTGTACCTGTTCCCGAATATCACGAATATTCTCCACACCGTTATTGGAAGCCGCATCAATTTCTAAAACGTCAAGAGAACTCTGGTTATTAATTGCCTGACAGGAAGGACAGGCATTACAAGGGTTCCCATTAACCGGGTGTTCACAGTTTACTGCCTTTGCAAAAAGCTTCGCAATGGAAGTCTTACCAGTACCCCGGGTGCCGCAGAAAAGATAGGCATGCCCTATTCGGTTGTAAATAATCTGATTTCTCAATGTCTGGACAATGGCATCCTGCCCTTTTACTTCATCAAAATCACTCGGACGCCACTTCCGGTATAAAGCCATATAGCCCATCGAATCACTCACTCTCCCAGAAAAATATGCTTAAAACATTTTAGCATATTTACAGGTGAACAGGCAACTATAGCTTTTAGGGATAGGAGTCTTTTCTTTTATTTTACAGAAGATTTATATTAAGTGTTCTCAAAAAGTCTGCAAATTGCTTCAAAAAAGAATGTCGTTCTTCATTCTGTGCCAGAACTTTTTGCAGTTTTTCCAGTGTTCTTGGAGGAATCCAGCTTTTTCGGTGATTATAGTATTGATTGGATATTTTCCAAAACTTTTCAGGATATAAAAAAAGTAAATATAAGAAAAGAAAATCTTTTTCTGTGAGATGTCGGTAAATAGAATAACCGGAAATCCCTGCCTCAAAAAAGGCATAGTCGTAATGATTTTTTTCTAAAGTTTTTCGAAGAAAAAGATAGAAATCCAAAAGGTAAGGCTGATAACACAAAGATTCAAAATTGACTGTAGCAACAGAATAATCCGGTAAGATTAATACGTTATGGTAATGATATGCGCCGTGGCACATGCCGCAGTCCGTATCAGCGAGATCAGCTTCTGCTTTAAGAAGGTGTGCAAGGGCATGGGAAGCTTCCTTATAAAAAGAATCAAAACAATTCATATAAAGAAGTTCGAAGTCATTTTTCCCGCGAACTTTCCCGATAAATTTTCGGATAGAACGGAGTTCACGGTTTTTTCGCTCAAAAAGATGACTTGTGGTTTCTGTTTTCAGATTTTCAAAAGGAATTTCCTCAATAGAAGAAGATACCTTATGTAAAAAAGCAAGATTTCGGCAGGAAGCAGCCACATCAGACAGGTTCCGGCAGTCACATTCTCTACCTTTAAAATAATGTTTCAGGACAAATGGAGTGCGGTAACGGTCATAGGTAACAAGACTCTCTTCCTTTGTCAGAAAATAACGGTCTGTAGTAAGAAAACCGGCATTAGCAAGCTTTTCTTTCCACTCATATTCCAGAGCAAGTTTCTGGAGGGAACCGTGATATTCTTTTAATAAGGCAAGCCCCTGCTCTGTCTCGCACTGGAAAGTTCCGCGGCTTCGAAAAGTAGACAGAACTTTTACATCGTACTGCTCTAATAATTCTTTGTATTTTTCGCTCAAAAAAATCCCTCCAAACTAATGTACTCTAAAAAACTTCTCACAAAATCAAGCGCAGCAAGATTCTCAGAGTACATATAAGACAGACAACGGATTACGGAATAAACATGGTCTATCCTATGTGTAAAAGAGGGATGTTATGTGTAAAATTACTGAACTTCCTGATAAATTTTCAAGGCAAGTTCTTCAAGTTTCTCATATTCATTTAATTCAGGATTATTAAGCACCTGTGCGAGCAATGCATTAAGAATTGCACCAATCATTTTCCCTTCAGAAATACCTAATGCTTTTAACTGATTTCCATTAATTTTAAGATCCTTTAAAGTGAGACAGTCATTTGCAGTAAGAATCTCTCTGTAAGCTTCCCTTGTCTCTTTCAGGGCAGTAAGCTTTTTAAGGCGCATAAAATCACTCTGTGCGGAAATATCAGCTTCCATCACATCAAGAAGATAAGGAAAAAGATCGGCACCGACTCTGTGAATAATCTTCCTTACATGCTTGCGTCCTGTACCTAAAGGGTCATTAAAACGAATATCATGGTTTGCAATCAATGTTGTGACCATGTGCGTAGTCTGATTGTCAAACTTAAGCCGTTTGAGGGCAGCCTTTGCAAGGTCAGCACCGACGGCATTGTGATTATAAAAATGATCAATACCATTCTCATCTGTTGTACGAGTCTCTGGCTTGGCAATATCATGAAGCAGCATTGTGAGACGAAGAACCGGATTCGGGGCAATCGTTTCAACAGCGTGAACTGTATGGTCACCTACAGAATAAATATGATGCGGGTTATTCTGTGGAGTTTCCATCATACGATCAAACTCTGGAAGAAAAACACTTGTAAGGCCAGTCTCATAAGCAGCGCGAATCATTTCAGGATGGCCGGAAACCAAAAGCTTCATCAATTCTGTCTGAATACGTTCCGCACTTACATCTTTAAGAAATGTATGCTGGGCCTCAATTGCCGCTTTAGTATTTTCTTCAATCTTAAAATTTAACTGTCCTGCAAAACGAACTGCACGAAGCATTCGAAGCGCATCCTCATCAAATCGCTCTGCAGGATTACCAACACAGCGGATGATTCGATCAGTTAAATCCTGGATTCCTCCAAATAAATCAACAAGCCCCTGCTCTTCATTATAAGCCATCGCATTAATCGTGAAATCACGACGCATCAGATCTTCCTTAAGATCAGAGGTAAAAGTCACTTCATTCGGACGGCGGTGGTCTTCATAAGTTCCATCAATTCGGTAAGTTGTCACCTCATATCCGACTTTATCCATCATAATCGTAACTGTACCGTGTTTCAGTCCTGTATCAATTGTTCTTGGAAATAATGCTTTAACCTGCTCCGGCAGCGCAGAAGTAGTAATATCCCAATCCGCAGGCTCTTTTCCAAGAATAGAATCCCTTACACAGCCACCAACAACGTATGCTTCGTAACCATGAGCAGAAAGTGTCTTGATAATATCAGAGGCATGTTTTGGAATAGAAATATGCATGGGTTAATCCCCCTCCTTTCGAAAATGTTTTTATCTCTTTATTGCGATAATTATAACATAAAAAAAGGTTTATTACTATTTAATTCATTAGACAAACTACAGACGAAGCCATTGCCCCGAATAAGGCATATTTGTGGTCTCGGAGCAAGTGTTGGATGCAAGCGCATAAGCGAACATTCAACACGCCGCGACTAAAATCACAAATATGCCTTATTCGGGGCAATGGCTTCTGTGCTGTGGCTGGAGAAAGTGAATTAAACAGGGGAGGGGATTTGGGGACGAGATGCGAGAGCTTCTGCTTGCTCGAGAAGAGGTTCACTGGCTCGTCTGTTTATTCACCCAACCACAAATTACTATTTTCCTTTTGTTTGCATATATTAAAGTAAGCACCTTTCAGGAGTATCAGAATATGTCTCAAAGTACAAAAAAGCAAGGAACATCCATAGTCCTTTTTCCACTATGGGTGTTTATACTCTGCCTTTGCCTCAACGGTTGCACCGTCTTAAACATAAATAGTTTTCATTTTGGCAAACTGGGAAAGAAAGAGCAGGGGCAGGCGGTAAAGTATGAGATATGCAGTGGGAAGAATATGCCGGAGCGACTGCAGAAGATTATTGAAGAGAGAAAAAAGAAACCGGGAACATTTGCATATAAGAATTCGAAATATACATATTTGGTGGTCTGTTATGGGGAGAAATCCTATAGTGGTTACAGTGTCAGGGTGGAGCAATGTTGGAAAGATAAGGAGCAGCTTTACTTAGAAACGCAGTTAATAGGTCCGGCAGCGGGGGAAGAAGTAGTGGAAACGCTGACGTATCCCTTTTTAGTTGTGCGTTGTGGGCGGACAGAACTTTTGTGCCGGATTGAGTCCTGAAAAAATCATAAACCAGCCAGAAGCAACATATACTGATAACGAAGCCGAAAAGACGGGCAGAGTGTGTCCGCATAAAATATAGCAAGTTTTATTGGGTGGAGGTTTATTTATGAAGGTTGAAAAGAAAGCGGTTCGTTCAGGTATTTTAAAGTTAGAAAAAAATGTGCAGATTACGCTTGATGAGGATATGAATGTGCCGGATACCCGGCCGGATGTGGAAAAGATTATAGAGAGCCGAGGCGAGGTACATATTGATGAGATAGAAGTGCTGACAGACCGTATGCGCCTGCGGGGGAATTTCCTCGTGCAGATTTTGTATCTGAGTACGGATAAAGAGCAGCAGATTTCCTGCATGGAGCATGAGTTTTCCATAGAAGAATTTATGAATGTGGAGGGTGCAGAAAGCAGCGATATCGCAAAGGTGACGGCTGACCTTGAAGATCTCACGATTTCTATTATCAATTCCAGAAAATGTGGTGTGCGTTCTGTTATATATTTTCACATAGCCATTTCCGAAATGAAGTTTGTGGAGTGTACGACTGGAATCGAGAAAAAGGAAAATGTCCAATGCTTGTATGAGTCTCCGTCTATGACGGAAATTATCATGAATAAAAAAGATATTCAGAGGATTAAGGCAAGTGTCAGCCTGCCAGCAGGTAAGCCGAATATCAAAGAGATTCTCTGGAATTCGATGCAGCTTCGGGATGTAGATATCCGTATGATGGAAAATAAATTATCTATCCGGGGAAGTCTTTTCCTGTTCATTCTTTATCAGGCAGAAGAGGGTAGCGAATCACTGCAATACTACGATTGGGAGATTCCATTTACCAACGAATTAGACTGTGCGGACAGTCAGGAGAATCTTATTGGAAATATAGCGGTAATGCTCGGTAATCATCAGGCGGTGATTAAGCCGGATATTGACGGCGAGCCAAGAGATGTGGAAATAGAGGCGGTATTAGAACTTGACCTGAAAGCTTATCGGGAATTTAAAATGCCTTTGCTTAAAGATATGTATGCAAATGACCGAAAATTAAAATTAAAAACCAGTCCGATTACATTTGAAAATCTCATTTTCCAGAATAACGCGAAAACAAAGGTAAGTCAGCGGGTGGAGGCAGCAGGAGAGATTCATAAACTTTTACAGGTTCTTAATGTAGAAGGAAATGTACGAATCGAAGACTTTCAGCTTACTAAACAGGGCATTGCAACGGAGGGACTCATTTTCTGCAAAGTTCTTTATATAGCAGGAGATGATACCGCGCCGATTCAGTCCAAAGAAATCGTTATTCCATTTGAATATTTAGTAGAAATACCAGAAGTAGCCGAGACAGACCGCTGTGAGATTCGCGGTGTGCTGGAACAGATTGGTGGTTATGTTGTGGACAGCAACGAATTAGAAATCAGGGCGGTTGCCGGAATCTATGTAACCGGTTTCTCACCACAGACAATGTATATGATTGATGAAGTAGAGGAAATTCCGTACAGTGAGGAAGAAATTTCGAGGATTCCGTCTATTACAGGCTATATCGTAAAAAGCGGAGACACTCTCTGGAATATCGCAAAACATTACGGAACGACAATAGAAAAAATGAAGCAATATAATGAAAATCTCACAGAACCATTAGAAACAGGGCAGAAATTGTTCCTGTTAAAAGAAATGGAAAGTCTCATAGGGGAATGATATCCTCTGCCTGCCATAAAGATGGGAGTATTCTTGCCGGAAGAGGATAAATACATAAAAGTAATGAACAAAAATGTCGGGGTCAGAGTAATTTCTGATCCCGTCTTTTTTTGTGCTTAAAAATATATAGAAAAAGTACGCATTTACATTAAATAATTGCGTTTTATGCAGTATAAGCAAGAAAATGATAAAAAAATGTTGTAAAAAAAGGATAGTTCTTTTCAACTTATTGATAAGAAAAAACGAGGATTGTAAAATAAGAAACATAAATAAGACACGGCATTAAGACGTATATACAACATCTATATTATGGGGATATTAGATGAATCATGTATGGCGTTGCAGACATTAATAAGATTGAGAGCATAATTAAGAATTAAAAGCCGGGGAAAGGTTTAGTTATGGCAGAGAAAGAATTAAGAAGGATGAGTCGTCCTGAATTAATAGAGATTATATACGCGTTAAAATCTAATGAGGAATCTTTGCAGAAGAAGAATGCCCATTTAGAAGAACAACTGAATAATCGTACGATTCAGATTTCAGAGGCAGGCTCTATTGCAGAGGCTGCCCTTCAGTTGAACGATATATTTTCTACTGCCCAGGCCGCAGCCGATGATTATCTCACATCTATTAAAGCAGCGAACGTTTCAATGGAAGAAGAACAGAAAGCCGCGGCAAAGGAAGCAGAACGTGTTGTAGCAGAAGCACAGGCACAGGCAGAACAGATTGTCGCAGAAGCGAATGCAGAAGCTGCCCACATTATGACGATGGCCAAAGAAGAAGCGGATAATACTCTGTCAGAGGCGGAAGCCGCATCCCAGCATATGACAGAGACAGCCCAGAAGAAGGCTGAAGTACTGAAAGCACAGTCTGAAGATAAGGCACAGACTTGTGTGGAGCTTGCCCAGAAGCAGAGTCAGGATATGATTACTGCAGCAGAGCAGAAGCGCGATCAGTTAGAAGAAGCTTGCAGAGAGAAATCTGAGGAGACTCAGAAAGAATTAGAGGCAAGATGGGATGCATTTGAAAAACGAGTGGGGGATGGTATTAAGCCAGCATAGAGAATTAAGTATGCTGCTTAAGAACGTAACAGCGAAGCCCATAATGGTAAGTGAGCCGGTAGATTCTGCAGTTTCAAAACAGATGGAACCAGAAACACTTACCACAGAAAAGGAGCAGATGCTGAATGGAGCGGACGAGTAAAGAGGAAGTAAACATACCCTCGATTAAAGAGATACGTCTTGAACGTCGGCGGTTAGCACGACAGAATCGTAAGCGACGTATATTTTTAAATACAATATATACATTGATTATTGTGGCAGCGGTTGCAGTGCTGCTTGCTACTTTGTTTTTTCCGGTACTACAAATGTCTGGTATAAGCATGGAGCCAACACTGGAGGACAGGCAGATTATTTTACTTGTAAAGACCAATCATTTAAAAACAGGAGATCTTTGTAGCTTTAACTGGCAGAACAAGCTCCTGATCAAGCGTATTATCGGTGGACCGGGTGACGTTGTCAACATAGATGAAAAGGGCGTAGTCAGTGTCAATGGAAAGACACTTGCAGAGCCATATGTGGATGATCTGGCACTTGGTGAATGTGATATTACTTTCCCATATCAGGTTCCGGATAATCGGTACTTTGTACTGGGAGATCACCGAAGCGTGTCAATAGATAGTCGAAGCAGTGCGATAGGCTGCGTCGAGAAGAAGCAACTTGTAGGAAAAGTATTTATAAGAATATGGCCACTGAAAGCCTTTTCATTCATCAGATAAGCGGGGTGTCGAGATGAGAAATGTACTAGGCAGATATGTTAACAGGTTTGAGAAAAAACACAGGGATTTCAGGCGTTACGCAGTAGTAGTTGCAGTGCTGGCATTAATTGTTTTTGTCGGCGTTAATTGGAGATTACATGACAAAGGTATTTCTATGACCTCTGACTACCAGTGCGGTCTGAAGGAACATAAACACACGGAAGAGTGTTATAAGAAAGTATTAATTTGCGGTAAAAAGGAGACAGACGGAAGTGAGGGGCATACCCATACGGATGACTGTTATAAAGAAGAACGGAAGTTAACGTGTGACAAAGAAGAACACACACATGATGCAGATTGTTATGACGAGGAAGGGAATCTTATCTGTGATAAGGAAGAGCATACCCATTCCAAAGACTGCTACACAACCGAGAAGAAGTTAATCTGTGGTAAGGAAGAGAGTAAGCCGGTAAAGGCACATCATCACACAGATGACTGTTATAAAAAGGAACTCGTGTGCGGATTAAAGGAACATACTCATACAGCATCCTGCTACAGCGATGAGAGTGCAGATATAGAGAATAAGTCCGACTGGGAAGCAACGATACCGGTACTGTCCGGTAACTGGGCAGAGGATGTGGTGTCCATAGCACAGTCTCAGCTTGGCTACGAAGAAAGCACAGCCAACTTCAAGCTTGCCGATGACGGAGAAACCCGCAAAGGTTACACTCGTTACGGTGCATGGTACGGTAATAAATATGGCGACTGGTCTGCCATGTTTGCTTCTTTCTGCTTAAATTATGCGGAGATTCCATCAAAAACCGTTCCGGTAAATTCCGGAAGTACGGCTTGGATCACGAAGTTAAAACAGCAGAAACTATATAAAGCAGCAGCTAACTACAATCCAACAGCAGGAGATCTCGTATTCCTCGATACAGACAGCGACGGCAGAGCCGACCATGTAGGAATCATCACGAAAACGAAAACAGCTTCATTTACGGCTGTAGTAGGTGACTCCAACGATGCAGTAGAAGAGAACACCTATAAGCGAAGCAGCGATGCTATCATAGGTTACTGTGCTCTCCCGGAAAATCCAAAGCAAAAGACTGACGCAGAATCCACAACGGCAGCAAAAGCCAGCGAGGAGAAGACGACAGAGGAGAGTGCGGGAGAAAGTACAAAGACAAAGAGCAGTACGAAGACGGAGAATAAGACGGAAACGGCAGAAACCGATAGTAGTATAGAGCAGAAATTATCAGATGGATCAGGAAGTTCCTTAATGAAGTCTGCGAAGAAAAAAGTAAGTTCCAAATCTGCCAAGAGAGCTGCTGCGACACAGAATGCGGCTGAAGGAATGCGTACTGCATCATATGCGAATTTTAGTCCATATGTTGTATGGAAGGAACAGGAACAAAGTATGATAAGAATACAGGGAACTATGAAACAAATTTAAAAACAAACTTTACAATTTCAAAAAAGCAGATTAAAAGTGATAATTATAGCTATGAATTAAAATACCCAGAGGGAATTATTGTTCCGGATGAATTATTAAATAACGAGTATCGTTTATTAGATGGGCAGCAAGAGTCAGGAACATATTCATTTGTAAAGAATACAGATGGAACGTATTCCGTAAGAGTCGTATTTGATCAGAGTTATGTTAATAATGCCGGAGATACGATAAAGGGTAACATATGGTTCAACGGTAAGCTCAGTTCCACTAAAGTGGATGAGCAGGACAATATTGTTATCGCAGGTCAGGATAAAGTTAATCTTAATATTCCTAGCAGGGATATTACTTATCCAGATGATGAAACAAATAAATATAACATTGATGTTTCTAAAGAAGGTTCTGTAATAGAAGGCGGCAAATTAAAGTATACAGTTAAAATTAATTCAACAAAAGGAACACCAGATAAGATTGATTTTACGGATATTATCAATGTAAAGAATATGAGTCTGGAAACACCGGAAGTCAGTGTGAAGAAGCAGCCGGTAAAGTGGTATAGTCAGCAATGGCAAGCCGTAGATTCATCAAAAGAAGAATCGGTTACGGTTAATCCGACGTACGATGCAACTACAGGCAAGCTTACAATGGAGTTACCAAAGCTTACGGCGACGAAACAGAATGATTATATTGACTGTTTCCAATATGTTGTAACTTATACCTATGATATTACTGGTATGGATGTTGCGTCAACAAAAGCTGGAAACACAGTTAATGTTAAGTCTTATGACCAGAAGACAGATACTACAGTGAAGGATACTGCGAGTACAAATATAGATGTAAATAATCCATATACTATTTCGAAATCTGGTAAAATTGCAGATGGAAAGAAGATTGAATGGAAGATTACAGTAAATGATAAGAAAGCAAATATTGCAGGTGCAACAGTGTCTGACACTATGTTTAAGGATATACCGAGTGATGCAGATATTAAAGTGAGTCCTGCTACTGGATACCGTATTACGAAAGGTACGGATGGAAAGATTGAAAATATTCAGTTTGAATCAGTAAAAGATAAGAATGGTGATGATACCCATAAAAACACGAATACCTATACCATTACTTACTATACATCATATAAGCGTTCGTGGAGTAGGCAGACCATTAGTAATACTGCTACATTTAAGCCGGGAACGGGAAAGGATATTACAGGAACTGCTAAGGTTACTGTTCCTGGAGGAAGAGTATCAAAAGAGGTAGATAAAGTTACAGAAAAAACAGATGGAACAGCAAGTGTTAAGTGGAATATAACAGTTAATGTGCCAAATGGAACAATCCCTTGCAATAATAAAGGACAGCAGGTATATATTATAGACAACATGGATCCTACATATAAGGGTAAGAAGATTAATACTCTAAAGGATTCTCACTATATGACGGTGGAGCAGATAAAAAGCTGGAATGGTAAGATGCAGTGGGATAAAGGTACCTCATTTGACATTTCAGCGAATGGACAGGCCACAGTAAAGTTTAAGGCTATCGAAGATGGCAAGTACTATACCTTAGAAGATATAAGGAATGGCTCTGTTAGTTCAGATAAAAAGTTTGTAAAGATGAAGATAAAACTTCTTAAAGACTTAGTTGCACCTGATGGTTCTACAGTTTTAACATATAGTTATGAAACGACAGCAGATTTAAGTAACGCTGTGCCTGGAGAAAAAAAGTATGCTAATGAGGTAACCGTTGATCAGAAAGTACTTACTGCTACTTACTCTTATGGGCACACAGTTTCAAAAACTGCCGAAAAATTGGATAACAATGAAATCAAATGGACAATTACTGTAAATGCGAATAAGATGAATATTGCCGGAGGTGTATTAAAAGATGATATGTTTAAGGCAATTACAGATCTTACAAAGTTTACAATCAGTCCGGATGATAAACAAAGCTATAAGATTATTAAAGAAACAACAAACGGTAAGGAAACAATTAAGGAAATTCAGTTTAATTCAGTAAAAGATAAGGATGGTAATGATACCTATAAAAACACGAATACCTATACCATTACTTACTATACTGTGGCTCCAGCAAATACTCAGGAAACAACAACTAAGGTAATTGAAGCTGGTAGTACAACAATTGAAGGGCTTGATGATAATACAGATTATTATTTATACGAGATAAAGGCACCAATTCATTATAATAAACTGAAAGCTCCAGTTAAATTTAAAATTGCTGCGGAGTATAATGATGCTGGAGATGACCTGAGAGAAAATTATCCTATAGTTATAATCGGTACAGGAGATCCAAGCACAACTTTAAAAGCTGACGTAATTAACGAATCTGGTTCAAACCTTCCATCCACCGGTGGTATCGGTACAACAATCTTCTACGTTGTTGGTGGTATCTTAATGGTTGGTGCAGCAGTTCTTCTTATCACAAAGAGACGTGCTGAGAACTAATCAGTTTTGATTATGAGTTTGTGGATTAGTTCGTAATCAGGGACTGGATTCACTTACGAGAATTTTATAAGAATTAAAAGAAAGGCAGAGAGCCGTAAGAAGCTCTCTGTCTTTTTTTATGCAGATATATAAAAATATAACAAAAAAGCCAGTCCATCAAGTACGGTCATTTTAAAATGACGGTTGCCTGTTGTGGCTGGTTTTTTTAGAGAGGAAAGTATGAAAAAAATCTATCAAAAAATAAGTTGTTGTTTTTTGATGTCTTTATCATACCGGGAATATGTGAAGGGATTGTGAGGAAAAAATGAAGATAATATTACGAAAAAAGAACGAAAAATACATTGACTTTTCTGTAAAAATATGTATATTATAATATAAAGAATAATAAAGACGTATGGAATAATTGGAGGTAGCGTAGGTGAGAGATGGGAGAGCATTACGGCTGGAAGGAATAGAAGAACGCTACGAAAGATATAAGGAGAAGATAAGGAACTACACGATAATGGATGATATATTCATGAGGAATGTATTAAAGGAGCAGGGATGTACAGAGTATATCTTACAGGTGATTATGAACCAGAAGGATCTGCAGGTGCTTGAGCAGACTTTGCAGAAGGATTATAAGAATCTACAGGGAAGGTCAGCAATATTAGACTGTGTGGCAAGGGATGAGAGAGCCAGACAGTTTAATGTGGAGATACAGGGAGATAATGAAGGGGCATCACCGGAGAGAGCGAGATACCACAGTTGTCTGCTGGATATGAACATACTAAGTCCCAGAGAGCCATTTACGGGATTGCCGGAAACATACATCATATTTATAACAAGGAACGATGTGTTAGGATATGACCGGATAATCTGTCATATCACCCGGAAAGTAGAGGAAGAAGGGAAGGATTTTGGAGACGGCTCTCATATCATATATGTAAATTCAAAAAAGAGGGAAGACACTGAACTTGGGAAGTTAATGCATGACCTGCATTGTAAAGAGTCTGGTGAGATGCATAGTAAGATACTGGCGAGTCGGGTACGGGAGTTAAAAGAAACAGAGAAAGGGGTAAGCGAGATGTGTAGAGATATGGAAGAGATTTACGGTGAAGGAATGGAAAGCGGAAGATTGCTCGGACTGGAAGAAGGAGAACGGAAAAAGGCGAGAGAGACGGTGCTTTCTCTTGCAGAACTGAAGATGCCGGAGGAGCAGATATCGCAGATAGTAAAAATGCCATTAGAAGTGGTTCAGGGATGGATAGAAGAAAGTCTGGCGATATAAGATTGAGAAGCTAACAAACAGAATTAGGGTTAACTTTGGGAGCTGTTGTAAATTCACAGAGAATTATCAATCAGATATTGGAAGTAGAAGAGAAAGGAAGTGAATCTAATATGACTGATCCGTTCGATGAATTATTAGAGGAAATGAAAAAACGTGAGGGAGAAAAGGCCAAACGTGAGGGAAGGCGACAAGGACTTCTGGAAGGAATACGAGAAGGTAAACTGGAAGGAATACATGGATTTGTATTGGTAAAGTAGTGTATTTACATTTTTTTCTTGCGAAACAAAAATACGTTCGAGAAAAAGCATTGACCGTACGGCAGAAAAATAGTATTCTATATATGGAAGAGAATGGAATACAGAGATGTCGTTGTGAGTTTGATGGCATCGGGGAGAGAATGAATGAAGGCAAGAAAGAAAGCAGAGAAAAAGTCGAATAAAGTGACGAAAAAGAAGAAGCTGAGTTCTAATATTACTACGATTATTTTAATATTGATTTTCCTTGTGGGATTGTCGGTAATGTTATACCCGACGGTAAGTAATTTTGTTAATCAGAGGAATCAGTCGAAGGGATTGCGACCTACGATGAGAAGGTGTCGCAGATGAAGCCGGAGGATTATACGAAGTATTTCGAGGCGGCAGAGAAGTATAATGAAGAGTTTGCTGCACATCCGTCTGCATTTTTTAATCCGGATGAGATTAAAGATTATGAGAAGATTCTCGATATTACGGGTACGGGTATCATGGGATATATTACGATTAAGAAGCTTGGTGTAGAGCTGCCGATCTATCATGGTACCGATGAGGGGATTTTGCAGATTGCTGCCGGACATTTGAAGGGGACGAGTTTCCCGATCGGCGGGTAGAGTACCCACAGTGTTATATCTGCTCACCGGGGGCTGCCAAGTGCGAAGCTTTTTACGGATCTTGATAAGATGGAGGTCGGTGATACATTTACTATTACGATTTTAAACAGGGAGATTACTTATGAGTTTGATGATATTTCTATCATTCTTCCGAATGAGACAGATAGTCTTCAGATAGAGGATAAGAAGGAATATTGTACGCTGATGACCTGTACGCCATACGGGATCAATACGCACCGCCTGCTTGTGCGGGGACATTGTGTCGGAACCGGAGAGCCGCAGCATATTCATGTTACGACGGAGGCGTTCCAGATAGATCCGACGATTACGGCATCTGTTATAGGAATTGTTATTCTGATTCTTCTTTTGGTCCGAGTTCTTATCCGCACCCGGAAAAGGGGGAATAGAGAGATTCTAAACCGCTATAAGAAAAACAGGAATAAGTAAATACACATAAAAAGCAGCCAATCAGGTAAGGTCATTTTGTCAGGGCGATTCTCTGATTGGCTGTTTTTAGATAAGAGCTTTAGAAAAATCTATCAGAATAAGTGGATAGGGTTTGGGATAGGATTCTCTAAGATTCCTGAATGTTATTAATTACTTCCTGCTGCTGATTAAGCAGATGTGTTTTCATCAGTTCCTTTGCCTTTATAGAATCTCTGCTGGAAATGGCATCAAGCAATTCCCGATGTTCCTCCACAAGATTAGAGCGCTGGCGAATATCTTTCACATATTCCATGCGGTAACGATAGAACTGTTCGCGCAGATTATTGATAATAGAAATAAGGCGGTCATTGTTTGTTGCGCGGAAAATGGTATCATGGAAAGTCTCATCTTTATCTACGATATCGAGAATATCCCCATTCTCTACGGAACGGATGAAGTCCTCATGAGCCTGACGTAAATCATGAAGCCCAGACTGATCAATTCGTTCGCAGGCAAGAACAGCAGCGAATTCTTCAAGAACAGTACGGATTTCGATGACATCACGAAGATTTTTTTCTGTGATTCTGGCTACTTGAGCACCTTTTCGTGGAATCATGATAACCAGGCCTTCCAGTTCTAACTTACGAATAGCTTCTCTTACAGGAGTACGGCTTACACCGAGGCGGTTGGCAAGAGAAATTTCCATGAGACGTTCTCCCGGTGCGAATTCACCAGTAATAATTGCCTGGCGAAGTGTGTTAAATACAACGTCACGAAGTGGCAGATATTCATTTACATTAAAGTTAGTGTCTTTCATTAGTTGTTTCTCCTTCCCTTTTTCGCTGTATATTTATCCCCCTGTGTCAGCGAACTGTTTTTTTTCGAAAAATGATTATGATTTTTCTGCGATTTCGACCGTGGGAGATTTTTACTAAATGGGCGGACAACGGCGGTCTGCCGGATTCCCGGGTCATTATGGAAAAATTCAGCTGCCTTTCCGGCGGCTTCTCTTGAGGTAAATATACCAAATACGGTGGAGCCACTTCCGCTCATAAGCGCATTGACAGCTCCTAATCTTCTCATATCTTTTTTTATCTGTACGATAGCTGGATAATGCTTTTCTGTAACCTGTTCTAATACATTACCCATACGGTCGGTGATACCTGTAAGGTCACCGTGGCTGATGGCCTGAATCATTCCGTCTATGTCTGGATGGGCTGTCTGTTCATCGAGATGCAGGTGCTCATATACAAACTTTGTAGACATAGAGAAAGATGGTTTTACAATTAAAAACCAGCATGGCGGAATAGAAGGAAGAGGAGTTAATATCTCACCGATTCCTTCAGAAAGTGCGGTTCCTCTCATAATGCAAAATGGAATGTCTGCGCCAAGGGTAAGCCCATGTTTAATAAGCTCGTCCTGTGTTATTCCAAGAGAAAATAGCTGATTCATGCCTACCAGAGCAGCGGCAGCATCGGTACTTCCGCCGGCCATTCCTGCAGCAACAGGGATGTGCTTTTCAATTGCTGCATCAACACCGTCTGAAATATTATATGCAGTACGTATCGTGTCAATGGCCCGATAGACAAGGTTCTTCTCATTGAGGGGGAGGTAAGGCAGATTCGAAGAAAGACGAATCTGTCCGCATGTATTCTTCTGTAAAGTAATGTAGTCAAAAAGCTTCACTGTCTGCATAATCATTCTGATTTCGTGGTAACCGTCTTCCCGCCTTCTAAGTACGTCCAGTCCCAGATTCACCTTGGCATATGCTTTCAAATGTAAGGGCTGAGTCATAAAAATTGTACCTCCTCTGTATCTTGTATACAATTATTATAACGCATTTTTGCAAAAAATCAAGAAAGAAACACCTGTATAAAAAAGAAAAAATTTCTCAATACTAACAGAGTATTTTTGCGGAAAATATAGGGAGAAATATTCTTAATGTTATGTGGGTATAACAATTTGAGATTCCAGTAAAATATTAAAAGTTTATAAGCCTGCAGGCAAAAGTTTAAGAATAATAAATAAGAGATTTTAGTGGCATATTTTTAGTGGCCTATTAAAAAGAGCTGGAGGGGAAAAGTGCGAATAAAGTATAACAGAGACCAGAAAATAAAAGGAAATCTTACCCGGAATTTTGATAAAGATTACGCATTTTTGGAGAAAGCATTAGACCGGAGCGGGGATATTGTAAAGAATGTATTTTATGTAGGAGACACCGCTGATATACAAAGTATTATGGAAGAGCAAACAGATGCAAATACAGACAGTGACACAAACAGTATTATGGAAGAGCAAACAGATGCGAATACAGACAGTGACATAAGCAGTGCTACGAAGGGGCAAACAGATGCGAATACAGGCAATGACATAAACAGTGATATAGGTAGAAAAACAGTTTCGAAAAGAATAGTGAAAACTACGCAGAACAATAAAAAAATAAAGCCTAAAAAAGCAGCAGTCATCTATGTCGATGGAATGACGGATGCAGATATGGTGGAAGACTTCGTGATCCGTCCTCTCCTTAAAAATAAATGTGAAAAAACAGGGCAGGATTTTCTCTCTTATGTAGAAAATCATGTGATGGAAACAGTGGACTGGAAAGAGGATGAAAGTTTTGAAGATATTTTAACAGATATTTTATCAGGAAATACCCTGCTTTTGCTGGAAAGCTGTCCGAAAGCAATTATTTTATCTACAAAGAAATACCCATCAAGAGGGGTAGGGGAAACCCAGCAGGAAATGGTTATCCGCGGTCCGAAAGACAGTTTTACAGAAAATATGCGAATGAATACGGCATTGATTCGCCGCCGAATCCGTGATTCTCGCCTGAAAATGGAGCATACGATGGTTGGGGAGCGCTCCAAAACAGATTTGGCAATTGTATACATGGATGATCTTGTTCAGCCGGAACTTCTTGAAAAGGTAAGACAAAAAGTAAATGCACTCAGCTTTGATGGTATTTTAGATGGAGGAATGGTAGAGCAGCTTTTAGAAGAGAATGTATGGACACCATTTCCACAATTTCAACATACAGAACGACCGGATAAGGCGGCAAGTGGATTACTGGAGGGGAGAATCGTTCTTGTTGTGGATAACTCTCCGGGCGTGTTAATTTTGCCCGTCACTTATCAAATGTTTTTTCAGGCAGGTGACGATTACTATACCCGATTTGAAGTGGCATCATTTGCCCGTTTGCTTCGCTTTGCAGCTTCATTGTTTGCGATAGGATTTCCGGGATTGTATGTTGCCATAGCAGCATTTCATACAGAAATGCTCCCAACCTCCTTTTTGTTATCTATTGCAACAGCACGAACTGGCATCGTCATTCCAGTTGCTTTAGAAGTTTTGCTTATGGAATTTCAGTTTGAACTATTAAAAGAAGCAGGAATTCATTTGCCCGGACAGCTCGGAGGAACAATCGGCATTGTTGGTGGTCTCATCGTAGGTCAGGCAGCAGTGGAAGCGGGAATTGTCAGTACAATCGTTGTTATCGTTGTATCTTTTACAGCTATTGCATCATTTATCGTGCCAAATGAATCCTTTGGCTCCGTATTTCGTTTGTTAAAGTTTCTTTTTATTGTTACCGCAGCAATATGGGGAATTTACGGCTATCTTCTCACTTTTGCCGCATTATTATTGCATTTATCTCAGATAGAATCCTTCGGTGTTCCATATATGCTGCCTTCTGTTTGTGGGGAAAACTTAAATTATGATGATAAAAAGGATCATTATGTTCGCTATCCATTTGCTTATATGAAAAAAAGACCAGTATTTACGAGAGAGGGCCGGAGAATTCGGAAAAGATAGATACGCTATCAAAAAATTTACAGGCAGAAGATGTAATGATTCGTGTAGGCGTGTTTGTCGGATTCGGATAGGAGAATCGAAAAAATTTACAGGCAGAAGATGTAATGATTCATAAAAGGATGAAGAAAAGAAAACGAAAATAGAATAAAAATAAAATGGGGGACGGTCAAAGAGGAGGATGTATAAAATGTATGAAAATAAGATTTCTGCAAGGCAGTTACGCAGAATGATCTTTATAGAAACATTTGGAGCGGGAGCATTATCTATACCGGCATTTGCCTGCTATAAAGAACAGAATGGCTTTTGGAGCCTGATTTTTTATGGGGTGTTTTTGGCGGGAACGATTGCCTTTTTTATTATTTTTTCTGGGAAAATAAGTGAAGAAAATTTTGAAAACAGAAAAATAGGTAAGACAGGTCTGGCAAGGTATGCAAATATCAATGTTTCAAAAATGCAAACAAGGCTTAAATCTATAAATTTTCCGGAAGTTTTACCACAGCCAATAAAATTTGTATACATGATTCGTTTTTTCATAAATGCAGTAGCACTTTTTTATTTCTTTGGTAAGACAATTCAGATTGTTTATATGCCAGAAAGCAGCTTTTTATTTATTATTTTTCCTGCTGCGATTTTGCTTTGCTACAGCTTGTATACAACATTACAAAAAAGAGCCAGATTTTTAGAAATCATTTTTCCGTGGATTATCACGACGTATTTTATTGCTGTGATTTTATCATTTATCGGAATTGAAAAAGCAATGCAGATAGGGAATGCAGGAGAACTCTGGCAAGGAATTCTTTCAGATAATATTTTCCGAAGCATGGGAAACGGATATTTGATGTTACTGTGCAGCAGTCCAATAGAATTTCTCTTGTTTTTGAGACCTGCTGCCGAAGAAAGAGGAACCGAAACAAAAAATAGAAAAGTAGAGGACAAAAATAATAAAGAAGGTAAAAATAATAGAGAAGGTAAAGATGATAAAGCAATACGGGACATAATAACAGCCATCGCAGGTGCAATTCTCTGTAATGTTTTATTTTGTTTCCTTTCCGTGCGAACACTTGGCCCAACTCTCACAAGCCAGTCAGAATGGCCAGTCATCAAAATGATGCAGCTAATCCGAATGCCGGGCGGGTTCTTAGAACGATTTGATATCCTGCCGATTATATTTTGGATACTGTGCATGATGGCGGTTTTAAGCGGTTATCTCTATTATGGATGGAGTATTTTTCAAACACGCTCTGGAGGATGTTTGAAAAATTTTTTAGGAATTACTTTTGTCTGCTTAGTGCTCTTAACTTGCGTTGTGGAAAAACACACTCTTTTGTGGACGTTTTATCTCAAATATAAGGCATTTGTGGATTTCCCGCTGTCCTTAATATTGCCACTTGTAGTTTGGCTTTTTAAAAGACAGAAAGATTTCAATTATCAAGAAAAAACAAAAGAAAAAACACAAAAAGATAAGGAAGGAAGAAAAAATATCGCAAAATATAAAGAGGACAAGAAAACAGAAGAAAATAGTGTCGCAAAATATAAAGAGGATAAAGAAGTAAAAGAAAATAGTATTGTAAAATATAGGAACAATAAGCAGGTAAAGTATTTTGCAGGAATAACTCTTTTAATCTTTCTCCCAATTCTTTTTTCCTTAACTGGCTGCCAGCGCCTTACCGATGTAGAAGAAAAAAACTATATCTTATCCATGTACGTCGATTATTCCTCTGATGAAGAAAATGCTTATCAGTTTTGGATAGCTCGGGCAAATTTAAGCGAAATGGAGGGGCAAAGCGACGAAATTCCCTGCCAGATCACAAAAATAGAAGCCCGGAATCTACAGCAATTAGAAGAAAAATACTTGGAAACAGTCCCCGGAAAAACCGAGTGGAATCATATTTATACAATTTTCTTAGGTTCGGGAATAGCATCAAATAAAACAGCATGCACTCATCTGCTGAAAGAATGGGATAATGAGTGGCAGAAATCTCCGAATGTCCTTCTGGCACTATGCCCCGAAAACCCGAAAAAACTATACAAAATAAAAAATATTCCTGCCGGAGCAGCAGGACAGGAAATAAACCTTCTCGCAGAACAAAACAAAGAAAAATATTCCGGACAAATCTGCGAAACGCCAATAGATTACCTTCGTGCAAAGCAGCAGAAAGAGGATAAAATTACACTGTACCGGGTTACTATAGAAAACGGGAATTTAAAAATAATGACAGACGAACTCTGAAAGATACCGCATTCCTATTTGTGACTTTAGTCGCGGCAGGTTGGATGTGAGCGTATAAGTGAACATTCAAACCGCCGTGACTAAAGTCGCAAATATAGGGGATAGGTTCTCTTCGGTGGCGTCTGTTTATTCTTCGAATTAAATGGTAATACTCCACCTATGAAGACTTTTAATAAAATAACAATATCATTCACACTTTTAATATGTTTATTATTTAGTTACAGCCTGCTGTATCAGGTGTATTTAGAACAAACCGATCCAATATACGATAACACTCTGCGATTTCATGTGAGAGCAGATTCTGATAAAAAGGAAGCCCAGAAAAGAAAGCTTATTGTCAGAGATGCGGTACTGCGTTATGTAAAGGAGGATGTATACAGAGCAGACTCCGCACAGAAATTGAAACAGAATCTTGCAGAAAAAACAGAAGAAATCGCACAGGTGGCAGCGAACGCTTCAGACGGGAAGCCTGTCCGTGTTTACTTTACCAAAGAAAGATTTCCAATACGCCATTACGGAACTGCTATTTTCCCCGCAGGAGAATATCAGGCACTCCGGGTAGATATTGGCAAAGCTGCCGGACATAACTGGTGGTGTGCATTCTATCCCAACCTCTGCTACACCCCGGAAAAAAACTTTACCCTCTCCGAAAGCGGAAAAAAACAGTGGAAAAAGATCACAGAATTAACTCAGGGAAAATGGCTGGAAAAAACAAAACATTATTTCACCAAATTAAAGAAGTTTCTGCCCTATTGGGCGAAAAGGAGCGTTTAGCACAACAGAATAAAATCAATACATTCTTCGGATGCTTTCTTCGTTACCAATAGCTTTAGCTAGTCGGCAAAAACATCTGTTTCTTTCTTGGAACTTTCCACCAAATGCGGTATAATCTTAAGTAACATTATCATAGGACGGTAACGTGAGAATGAAGAATAAAAAACAGATTATTTCTCGTCTATTATGGATAGGAAACATTTTTTTACTTATATTTTGCCTGGCAGGATGTGGGACTTCTGGAACTGGAACATCAGAGTCAGGAACAGAGCAACAGGAGAGTTCCAGCGCTGCTCCGAATTACTATCATAAAGGAAAGATTTTTCTTCCACAGGCAGATGGAAAAGTGACAGAAGAACATGAGGGCGTGAAGCTTGATTTATCGCATACAGATCAGGGATATTTTATGGCAGCGTATACGGGGAGTGCAGACAAGCTGTTGATTCAGGTAGAGGGCAGCGATAACATTCCGTATCGATATTATTTTGACCCAGATGGGAAATACAACGCTTTGCCGCTGACTGCCGGAGATGGAAGTTATGCAGTAACGGCATATGAGAATGTGGGAGATAACCGGTATGCGGTTGTTTTTACCAAGATAGTAGATGTGACACTGGAGAATGAAGTTCTTCCATTTTTATATTCTAATCAGTATGTGAATTTTGATGAGAATACAAAGACTGTTGCGCTGGCGAAGAAGCTTACAAAAGGTAAGACGGAGATTGAGGCAGTGCAGGAAGTGTATGAGTATGTTATAAAGAATATTGTTTATGACGATGAAAAGGCAGCAACGGTAAAAAGTGGTTATCTGCCGAATGTGGATGACACACTGAAGACCAAAAAAGGAATCTGTTTTGACTATGCGGCGCTGATGACAGCAATGCTACGGTCTTCGGGAATTCCGACGCGCCTTGATATTGGCTATGCAACGAACATTTACCATGCATGGATCAGTACTTATTTAGATGAGCAGGGCTGGGTAGATAACGTCATTAAATTTGACGGAAAGAACTGGACGATGATGGATCCGACTTTTGCAGCAGGAGGCGGCGAAGGAATTCAGGATTTTATTACCGATTCCTCAAATTATAATATAGAATATATACATTAAAACAGATTACTAAAAAGTATTATTGTCTAATTCAAGAATGCCCCGGCATTCTTGAATTACTTAAGCGATTATTTGAGTCTAAAAGAGCTGGTTTCTATAAGGCGGATAATTTAAATGAGAATTTGCAAATATTTTTGATTTGTAAATGATTACAAGATAAATATAAAATAAATACATATGAAAGGACACAAAATGTTATCAAATAGCGAAGTGGCTGTATTTTGTGAGCAGAGCGGGATGATTCTGGAGTCGGGATTATCAATGCTTGAAGGTATTTCCATTATGGAAGAGGATGTGGAGCTGCACAATACAGAATATAAAAAAATGTATGAGGATATGAGAATGTGTCTTGAAGAAACAGGTATTTTTCATGAGGCACTTACAAAAACAGGGCTTTTTCCGAGTTATGTGATTCAAATGACGAAAATAGGAGAGGAAACAGGTAATCTGGATGTTGTGATGAAAGGGCTTGCCGCATATTATGAGCGGGAAGAGAATACGATGCAGGATATTAAGAATGCGATTTCTTATCCTTTAATGATTCTATGTATGCTTCTTGCAATTATGCTCGTGATGGTTGTAAAGGTTGTACCGGTATTTAATCAGGTGTATGAGCAGCTTGGAACGCAGATTACTGGGCCAGGTGCCGTTCTTTTAAAGGCAGGAGAAGCTTTGAAACAGTACTGGATTATTCCGACAGTACTTCTTTGCGTATTTGCAGTCGGGGTATGGTGGCTCTTAAAAACAACAAAAGGCAATGTGGCATTACGCAGACTGACAGGAAAGGTTTTTTCTACAAAGTCTATTGTAAAAAGACTGAATAGTGCCAGAGTATCGTCTGCTTTTTCTATGGCATTACAGAGCGGTATGGATTATGGACGTTCCTTTGACATGGCAGCAACCTTGCTTGAAAATGATGAGGAAACGAAGCAAAAGTTAATGAACTGCAAAGAAAAAATGTTTGAAGGAGAGTCTTTTTCTAAAGTAATCAGGGAAACAGAAATTTATTCCCCGCTTCAGTCAAGGATGATTATGATTGCAGAAAGAACGGGAGAGGCAGATCAGGCACTTTCTAAAATTGCAGTACAGATTGATGGTGAAGTAACTGCAGATATTCAGAATTTTGTATCAGTTATTGAACCAACACTTGTCATTGTGCTTTCTGTGCTTGTCGGAGGAATGTTACTATCCGTAATGATGCCTCTTATGGGGATACTTTCTGTGATTGGATAGCAGGTGATGAATTACGATGGAACAGAATGTAGAAAAAAAGAAAAAAGATTATAAAAAAGGATATATTTTGCCGGTATGCATTTTCATTTTGATGATGGTAATGTTATTTTATGGAGTGAATTCTGTGACGAATGCTACAGCACAAAAAGAGCAGGAAAGCCTGAAAAATGCAGTAGTTCAGTCAGCAGTACATTGTTATTCTGTAGAGGGAGCCTATCCAGATTCACTCGATTATCTGAAAAAGCATTATGGAATCACATGGGATGAAAGCAAGTATAAAGTGACCTATGAGATTATTGCTAAAAACATCAGACCAGAGGTCAAAGTGATACCTTTACAGGAAAGTAAAAAATGAAGAAGAAAAATTATTAAATATTATGAGAGTAAAAGTATAAAAATAACTATAATACTATAAATGAGCAAATACAGAAAAATGCATAAAAACAGGTGCTTCTTGTTTGTAGTCTAAACACATTCAGACCAATCAAGTAAAGTATGTCTTTATAATGCGGACATAGTTGTGCAATATTTTAAATTTATTCATTTATAGCATAATAAAAAGAAAAGGGAATCACTATGAACAATAAACAAAAACAAATACATACAATTGATACGGTTTTTCCTTTGATTTTTATTCTTCTTTTTGGATTTTGTGCACTGGCATTGGTTCTTTCCGGTGCCCATGTATATCAGGATACAACGGATGGATTAAAGCAGAATTATACTATTCGGACAGCGGCAACGTATTTGCAGGAAAAGGTGAGGGAGTACAGCAGTGAATCTCAGGTAGAAGTTCTTTCACAAGACGGTCAGACAGTACTTGCACTTTATGAAGAGGGCGATAGCGGCTATGTGACATACATTTATTTGTATAAAGGCAAGCTGTGGGAACTTTTTACAAAAAAAGGGCGTGATATTGTCTGGAGCAGCGGGCAGGAACTTGTTTCAGTCGATACATTTTCTGTTACGGAGCAAAAGGAGGACTTGTTGCAGATAGAACTTAGTGGAGACGGACAGGAAGAATTATTGTATATAAGAATATACGGGGAAGATGGCAAATGAAACGAGTAAGACATTCCAGATCGGGATTATTTTTAATTGAATTAATGATCTGTATTTTATTTTTTTCCATTACAGCGGGAATTTGTATACAGTTTTTTGTAAAGTCCCACAATATGAGTCAGGATGCAAAAAATCTGTATCAGGCTCAGCAGGAAGCGGCATCTATGGCAGAAATTTTAGAAAAGGATATAGATTCTCTGGATAATATTTCTGTTTATTATGATAAAGATTGGAATCAGTGTGATAAAGAAGAAAAGATGTACTGGCTGGAAGTAACGCAGACCCAGAATCAGGTGCAGGAAGACGATTTAAAAAAGGTAAAAATTGCGGTGTATTCTGGAGAGAATTCTAAAGGAGAAAGTTCGAAAAAAGAAGAAATCTATCATTTGAACCTGAGTATTTACATACCGTAAAAGGACGAGATATCATAGACAAGTACATTCCAGAAAGAAAGTTTTTGGAAAGATGTATCAAATAATAGAGATTTGAAAAAGATGTATCAAATAATAAATGATTATAGAAAAAATTAGTGCAGCAGTACAAAATATAAATATTTTATATAAAAAGAAAATATCATAGATGAAAGAGAAGAAGGATAGATAATGAAGAAAAGAGAAATCCCTGTAATGAATGTCGGTATCTCACTTATCATTTTAATTTTTATGAATATTTGCCTTGCTGCATTTGCTGTTCTGTCTCTGGAAAATGCAGTTTCAGACTATTCTCTTAGTAAAAAGACAGCAACGCATACCACACAATATTACGAGGCAGTGAATAAAGTGCAGGAGCAGCTTGCGAAGAAGAATCAGGAACTTCGGGAAAAAGCAGAAGCAAAAACTACAGAGGCTAAGAGTAGTCAAAAAAAAGCAGAAACAAAAACTGCGGATACTAAGAGTACCGAGAAAAAAATAAAAGCGGAAACTGTAAAAAATATGCAGTCGCAGAAGGATATTAAAAAAGTTGCGAAAAGCCAGATAAAGTTGACAGAAAGCGTTTCAAAGAGCCAGCAGCTCGTTGTTACATTACAGCTAGATGAAACAGGAGGTTATCCACAGTATTACATACAAAAATGGAAACTTTGCTCATCAGATGACTGGCAGGCCGATGATTCTCTGGATGTATATCAGAGTGGCGAATAACATTATAACATTGGAGGGTAGACGAAATGGGAATACAGGAATATTTGCAGGAAGCAATGGGAAAGGGAGCATCTGATTTATTTATCGTAGCCGGATTACCTTTAACTTATAAAATTAATCGAAAGATGATAAAGGTGGGGGATCGTCTGATGCCAGAGGATACCCGTAAGTTAATAGAAGATATTTATGCGATTGCGCAGGAAAGAAAGATAGAAACATTAGAGAAAAATGGAGACGATGACTTTTCTTTCTCTATTCCAAACTTAGGAAGATTCCGTGTTTCTACTTACCGTCAGAGAGGCTCTCTTGCAGCAGTAATCCGTCTGATTGCATTCCAGCTTCCAAATCCAGAGGAGCTTAGTATTCCATCTCAGATTATGCAGCTTGCAGAATACAGAAAGGGTCTTGTTCTTGTAACAGGTTCCGCAGGAAGTGGAAAGTCTACAACACTTGCCTGCCTGATTGACCAGATTAACAGCACGCGAGAGGAGCATATCATTACACTCGAAGATCCGTTAGAATTTTTGCATCGTCATAAAAAGAGCATTGTAAGCCAGCGTGAGGTAAGCTCAGATACGGAAAGTTATAAAGTGGCACTTCGGGCATCACTTCGCCAGAGTCCGAATGTTATTCTTCTGGGGGAAATGCGAGACTACGAGACAATTAACATTGCAATGACAGCAGCAGAAACCGGGCATCTTGTCTTTTCTACCTTACATACATTAGGAGCAGCCAACGCGGTAGACCGAATTATTGATGTATTTCTGGCTAATCAGCAAAGACAGATTATCGTACAGCTTGCCTCTGTACTGAATGCGGTTGTCTCCCAGCAGCTTTTACCGGATAAAGAAGGGAAACTCATTCCGGCATTTGAGCTTATGACGGTGAATCGTGCGATTAAAAATATGATACGGGATAACAAGGTACATCAGATTGACGGTCTTATCGGTTCGTCCGGTCAGGAAAAGATGTTCTCGATGGATTTTTACATTACAAAGTTATACAAAGAAGGAAGGATAACGAGAGAGACGGCGATAGATTATGCAACCGCTCCGGAATTGATGGCGCAAAAGTTGGGAAAATAGATAAAACTATTGACGTATAGATTTACCTGTGATATTATAAAAATAGTAAATTAATATGTTCTAGTGGGCAAACCTTGTGAAAGCAGGGGACGCAAAGCCAAGGGTCTAAGGGTATAACCTATGACAGCCGGTTGCCGTGTTTTAATGCGTATGGATAATATTATCGAATATTATGAGCGGCCGTGTGTATCTGCTAGAGATATAGGCGGTTTTTTTTGTAGAATTAAGAGGACATAGCCCTCATCCCCGCATATTCTCATAATAAACTCGTAACATTTGATAATGCCATAAGCGAGGCACTTATCAGAAAAAGAAGACTTCTAAGAAGAAGAGAACAAAGAAAACGGCTACCGTACAGACTGTAACAGAGACAACTGTTCAGACTACAGAGAAGACATCTACTAAGAAGAAATCCAAAGTACAGACAATTCGGACTACAGTAGTTACAACTGTTAAGACAACAACTCAGACATTTGGAACAACTACAACAACTACAACGAATAATGCTGCTTCTGTAGGAGCTTCTACAGCAGTTTCCAGTTCAGGATTTGCAATTTCCAAGTTCAGTGATATTAAAGGCCATGTAGATTCTAAAGTATATGATGCCTTTGTAAACCTTGGATTTGAACTTAAGATTAATTCCAAATTAGCAACAACTGGTGTGTTTAGTACAAAGAATCATAATATCCAGTTAAAGAGAGGTCAGTCCTCATACTTACTCCATGAGTTAGGCCATTTCGTATCTGCATTAAAGGGACGCAATGGTAAGAAGATTGATCAGTCCTCAGAATTTACAAGAATTTATAATGAAGAGAAGTCCGCTTATGTAGGCAACAATAAAGCATATGTAACACAGGATGCAGCAGAATACTTTGCAGAATCATTCCGTGATTACACAGAGAATCCATCTGCATTAAAGAGCCAGCGTCCTGAGACATACAGCTATATCAGTCAGATGGTAAGCTCCCTTTCCAGCAGTGATGTGAAGGCTTTCCGTAATGCATATGGTTGGTATTGGAGTATCAACAAATAATATGAGTTAATTATTCTAATTTTAGATTAATTGAATAATTAAAAGGGTCAGGTAATGTAGTACCTGGCCCTTTTGTAATTTTTTAGAATAAACAGACGGTCCCAGAGAAGGACAATATATAAAAATGCTTCGTTTCACTGCACTCTTAACACTTGCTTATCGCACTCGTGTTAAGAGCTTGCTCAAAGGCACATTTTTATATATTGTCCTTCTCTGGGACCTGCTCTTGTATGGAGAAAAAATTATTAAAGGGCTGGGAAAAAATAGAGGGATGAGAGAGGCATGTTATTTGTTGATTTTTTGCTTTCAGGATGCTTTTAAGGAGGAGTATGTATAAAAATTCATATAAAATATAAAATCTAATGAAAAAACCTTGACATTTTGTATAATGTGGCATATAGTTGTATATACAAGAACGACACGGAATATTTAAGGTGTTGGAGGGGGAGAAAGATGAGAAGGGAGACTATACGCTGTTTGAAAGAAACAGCAGCGAAATGCAGGCTGAATGTAGTTCGAATGTTGAGAGCCAGTGGTCATGGTCATATTGGAGGAACGTATTCTTCTATAGATATGGTTACCGCATTATATTTTTACAAGATGAATGTAAATCCAGAGAAGCCTGATTGGGAGGACAGGGACAGGTTCCTTTTATCAGCAGGACATAAGAGTATGGTACAGTACGCAGTCTTAGCTGAAAAAGGATATTTTCCAAAAGAAATTCTGGATACATACGGACATTTACATTCTAAGCTGGCAGGACATCCGAATATGCATAAGCTTCCAGGAGTAGAGGCAAGTACTGGTGCGTTGGGGCATGGCCTTTCTATTGCGACAGGAATGGCAATGGGATTACGGCTGGATAAGAAGCCATCTAAGGTATACACCATTTTAGGAGATGGCGAGTTAGCGGAAGGTTCTAACTGGGAAGCAGCAGCGGCAGCAGCGCATTATAAACTGGATAATCTTACAGCAATTGTAGATTTTAACGGATTACAGATTAGTGGTAAGGTTACCGATGTAATGGATTTTACTCCAATTGGAGATAAGTTTAGAGAATTTGGCTGGGCGGTAAGAGAAATTGATGGAAACAATATGGATGAAATAGTGGAAGCATTTGATGCATTACCATTTGAAGAAGGAAAACCATCTATGATTGTTGCTCATACTGTAAAGGCAAAGGGACTGAAAGAAGGAGAAGGCAAGGCGTCCTATCATTATTGGAATCCAAGTAAGGAAGATTGTGATGCATTAGAAAAAGATTTGATGGAACAGCTTAGGGGGTATGAAGATGAAATTTGATAATTACATGGACCCGAGAAAAACATTTGGAAAAGCTGTGACACAGGAGGCGGAAAAGAATGAGGATATTGTTGTTCTTTCTGCCGACAGTGGTAAAAGTTCTGGATTTGGAGAATTCATTGAGAAATATCCAGACAGATATTTTGAATGTGGAATCATGGAACAGGGAGTCATCGGAATTTCCTCTGGACTGGCCACTACAGGAAAAGTACCTGTTTTTTGTGCAATCGCACCGTTTGTAACGGCAAGACCATTTGAAATGTTTCGAAATGATCTTGGATACATGAACCAGAATGTAAAGGTAGTAGGCCGAAACTGTGGAATCACTTATTCCGATCTTGGTGCGACACATCATTCGTTAGAAGATTTTGCAATCGTTCGAATGATTCCGGGAGTTACTATTTTAGCACCACAGGACCCATATGAGATTGAAGAAGCAGTAAAAGCAATGCTTTCCATAAATGGCCCGGTTTATATGCGAATCGGAAATCCAAAGATTCCGGTACTTTTTGAAAAAGAACCATTTGTCATAGGAAAAGGACGTAAGATTACAGAAGGCGAGGCACTTACGTTAATCACAACAGGTTCAATGACAATGGCAGCAATGGAGGCAGTAGAGCGATTAGAAGAGGAAGGCATCCAGGTGGAACATATAGGAATGCCGACTGTGTGGCCGATTGATGCAGAGCTTATTTGTGATTCTGTAAAGAAAACAGGCAGAGTCATGACGATAGAGGAACATTATATCAAAGGTGGATTGGGAACAATTGTCATGGAAACCTTGAATGATAATGGTATAAACGTTCCGATAAAAATGCATGGAATTCCGCACTGCTATGCCAGCAATGGCCCTTATAATGAACTGATGGCTTATTATAAGTTAGATGCAGATGGAGTTTATGGGGGTATAAAAGAATTTTTAAAAAATGAGGAGGGTAACAAATGATTGATTTTTCAAAGATTAAATCCAAAAAAGAAGTAGGAAAGTGTTTTGACTATGCTATTTTACCGAAACAGACAACAGAGCAGACTATCCGTGACTGCTGTAAAGAAGCAATTAAGTATAATTGTAAGGCATTTTGTTTTTCATCTTCTTATTGGACTCCAATTGTAGCAGAAGAATTAAAGGGAACGGATATCCTGGTTGGAGCAGCGATTGGATTCCCATTTGGACAGCAGACAAGTGCAGTAAAAGCATTTGAGACAGAAGAAGCCGTTCGTATGGGTGCAACAGTGCTTGATAACTGTATGAATGTTGGAGCATTAAAAGATAAAAGATACGATGAGATTAAACAGGAATTTAAAGAGTATGTAGAAGCTGCACAGGGTGTAATGACGAAGATGATTATTGAAGTATGCTACCTGACAGATGACGAGATTAAGGCAGCATGTGAGCTTTGTATTGAGGCTGGAATTGACTGGGTTAAATCTTCCACAGGACAGTATGCAGGACCAACTCTCGAGCAGGTAATCTTAATGGCTGACTGCTGTAAGGGAACAAATACAAGAGTAAAAGTATCTGGTGTAAAAGATCCAAGACCACAGAACGCATATGTATTCTTAAGAGCAGGAGCAGACCTTATCGGAACAAGACAGGCTCCACAGATTATTGATTCCTTTGATACAATGAGAAAGATTGGAATTATTCCTCCATATGAAGGAGAATAAATAACAGCAAAGTATAGATGATTTGAAGATATGAAAACGGGAGGGCAAAGTTATGGTTGATTTATCTAAAATGACAAAATGGGATATGGGTAAATTATTTGATTTCTCTGTATTACCAAAACAGTCAACAGAAGCAGACATCAGAAGAGGGTGTCAGATTGCAAAAGAATATAACTGTAAAGCATTTTGTTTTTCATCTTCTGAATGGACTCCAATTGTAGCAGAAGAGTTAAAGGGAACAGATATCATGGTCGGAGCAGCAATCGGATTTCCATTTGGCCAGCAGTCAAGTGCGGTTAAGGCTTTTGAGACAGCTGAAGCGGTACGTTTAGGAGCAACTGTACTTGATAACTGTATGAACGTTGGAGATTTAAAAGATAAAAAATACGATAAGATTCTTGCAGAATTTAAAGAGTATGTGGATGCCGCACAGGGAGTAATGACAAAAATGATTATTGAGACCTGTTTCCTTACAAAAGAGGAAATCGTGACGGCAACAAAGTTAGTCTGTGAAGCAGGAATTGACTGGGTTAAAACATCTACAGGCCAGTATGGCGGGCCATCTGTTCAGGATGTTATGCTCATGGTAGATGCAGTAAAGGGAACAAAGACAAAGGTAAAGGTTGCGGGAGTGAAGGACCCGAGACCACAGAATGCATTCTGTTTCATTCAGGCGGGGGCTGAATTGATTGGAACAAGAGCTGCAGTAGAAATCCTTGATGCAGTAGATGATTTAAGAAAAATCGGCTTAATACCAGCGTATACAGGAGATAAATAAGAATAAGCCGATAATTTAATATAAGGCGGCAGGCCGATATATTAATACAAAATACGGTTCATACATAAGGAAAATATAAGGTGCTTGAACCGAGATAAGGTATAAGGGAAATACCAGTAGAGATACAAACGATATATCTTTGGAGGAGGTATTCGTTCATTTACGGAGATGTTAATTGAATAGGGAGGAGTTACATATGGCACAGTATTTAGTAGGATTAGACGGGGGAACTACAGGTTGTAAAACATGTATCTTTGATCTTGATGGAAAGTTAGTAGGAAGCGATTATCGTGAATATCCTTCTTATTATCCAGAACCAGGATGGGTAGAGCAGACTACGGAAGACTTACTTCCTAACTTTTATGACAGTATCAAGACAGCAATTAATAAATCTGGAATTAATCCGGAAGATATTATTGGATTTGGATTCTCAAGCCAGGGTTCCGTAATCGGAATGTTAGATGAGAACGGCGAATTATTAAGACCTTGGGTTGGATGGCAGGATCTTCGAGGTGAGGGCGAAGGTATTGAATACCTGACAAGCCGTATTCCAAGAAGCGAGATCTACAAACAGACAGGTGACCCGGTAGGAACTACTTTTTCCAATGCAAAACTGGCATGGCTGAAATTACATGAGCCGGAAAACTGGGAAAAGACAGCATTATTCTCCACAATGCAGGACTATTTCTTAAAACAGTTCGGAGCAGATGATTACTATACCGATTATTCTTCTGCAAGCCGTGAGGGAATGATGGATGTTGATAACGAGTGTTGGTCAAAAGAAATGCATGATATTTTGGGAATCGACCTTTCAAAACGTGCAAAGATCGTGAAAGAACCAGGAAAAGTTGTAGGTCATATCGGAAAAGAAGTTTCGGAAAAGTCAGGACTTCCAGTAGGCACACCAATCTGTATGGGCGCACATGACCAGAACTGCTGTACATTCGGTGCGGGCGCAGTTGATGACGGAACTGCTGTTTTGGTAATGGGAACATTTGGCTCCTGTTTCGTAGTATCTGATAAATCCATTCGTGATCCAAAAGAAAGACTTGTAGTAAAAGGAAATCATGGATGCGGAAACTTCACCATTGAAGCATTTTCCAATACCGCTGCTTCCTCATACCGCTGGTATAGAGATACGTTCTGCGACTATGAAAAACTCATGGCAAAAGAACAGGGAGAAGACCCATATGATTTAATTAATAAACAGATCGCAACTTCACCGATTGGAGCAAATGGTATTACCTTCCTTTCATTTCTTCAGGGTGCTGGAGGAGCAAGAATCAATGGAAAAGCAAGAGGAACTTTTGTAGGAATGACACTTGGAACAAGAAAAGCAGACATGGCCCGCGCCGTTATGGAAGGAATCTGTTATGAAATGTATGATATTATTCGTGCAGAGGAAGATTCTGGAATTAAGATTGACAAGATTCGCCTGGCCGGTGGTGCTGCAAAATCCCCATTATGGTGTCAGATGATGGCAGACATTTTCAAACATCCAATCCAGATTCTTGAAAATGGAGAGGCAGGATGTCTTGGAGCAGCTCTTTACGCAGGTGTTGGAGTAGGCGCTTATAAAGACTGTCATGAGGCAGCAAAAGTAGCCAGAACTACAAAAGAATACACCCCTAATCCAGATAACTACGCAGCCTATGATGCGGCTTATAAGAGATTTTGTGATGTATATGATGCTTTAGATAAGAAGATTTTCTAAAAAATAATAGCATTTAAATAATCGTATTTAGTATATCTGATTTTTAAAAAGAATGAAAAGCCGCGCCTGGGTATCATGTGCCTGGGCGCGGCTTTTTGATATATTTATTCATTTATTTATAAATTATATTACAGATAACTATGAAAAAATGTCAGATATATTAGTATAACTTGACTATTATTAGATATTATTTTATAGTTTATTATAGCATTGTACAGGTAAGGAGAAAAATATGTTAGAGAAAAATAGTCCAAAACCATTGTACCAACAGTTAAAAGATATTCTCGTTGATGCAATAGATTCTGAAAAGTGGAAAGCGAATGAAAAGATTCCATCAGAGAATGAATTGAGTTCTATTTATGGACTGAGCAGAATGACGGTCCGTTCTGTACTTACCGATCTGGTAAAAGAAGGCCTTCTTTACAGAGTGCAGGGAAAGGGAACGTTTGTTGCAGAGAAGATTGTGACAGTCAGTCCATCCTATATCGGTATTCGTGAGCAGTTAGAGAAGATGGGATATGAGGTTGAGACAAGGATTGTTGAATGTCAGGAAGAGCGTTCAAGTGAGACAGTAGCTAAAAAGCTCAATCTTTTACCGGGAGAGTCTGTATTTAAGATTAAGAGAGTTCGTTATATTAAGGGAGATCCGATCAGTCTTCATATATCTTATATTAATGCAAGATACAAAGAAAAGCTAACAGTAGAGATGTTAGAGAAAGAACAGCTTTGTGTGCTTTTGAGCGAGAACTATGGGATTCACAAAAAGAAAGTATCCGAAACATTAGAATCTGTGGTTGCTTCTAACGAAGAAGCAGAACTTTTAGCGGTAGAAAAAGGTCACCCATTATTATTGTTAAGGGATGTTCTTTATGATGAGATTAGCCGCCCATATGAATATACGAAAGTCGTATTTCGTGGAGACCGAATTAAAATCCGTTTACAGTATGAGGAATAAAGACGATAGAATAGATGTATTAATGATTAGAAAGAATAGCGTCAGAGCGTGTTTGAAAAATCATTCCTACAACCTTCACGCCTCAATTTGCAGAAAGTATTCTTTAAATATGCTGTAGTGTGAATTTATATATTGACTTGTATATACAAGTATGATATTATGGGATTATCAAAAGAGAATATAAGTTAAATATTGTTATGGGAATATGTACTCGTGGAGTCTTTCCCGCACTTGATTTTACGGCTGATTTTCCGCCAGCTGCACCCGGATTTTATCAACGTACGCACTGCGTACACCTCAAAAATCTGGGCACAACTGACAAAAATCTTCTTACAAAATCAAGCACAAAAAGATTCCGAGAGTGCATGACAAAATAAGGAGGAAACATCATGAAAAATAACAGATTTATGAATGTGCTGTTAAAGGCAAAAGAAGAGAATATCGCAGTAGGAGCAGTAAATATTTTTAATTATCTGACAGCAGAGGCAGCAGTAAAAGCAGCAGAGGAAATCGGTGTTAACCTGATTATCCAGACATCTGCAGGGACAGTAGAACATTTTGGAGCGCAGAAGCTTTATGATATTGTGGACGCTGCGAGAAAAGGTGCGAAAATAGAAGTTGCATTACATCTTGATCACTGCCGTAATAAAGAACTTGGAAAGCTTTGCGCAGATACTGGATGGGACAGCATTATGATGGACTTTTCTCATCTGCCATTTGAAGAAAATATCGCAAATACAAGAGAGATGGCAGAATATGCACATAGCAGGAATGTTGCGATTGAGGGAGAAATCGGAGTTATTTCCGGTGTGGAAGAAGAAATTGTAAGTGATGAAGCCGTTGGTGCTGACTTTGAAGAGACGATGGAATTTGTAGAGCGCTCCCAGATTGATGCGGTAGCACCGGCAATCGGTACAGCGCATGGTATTTATCACGGTGTTCCTAAAATTAATTTTGAACTCGTTGAGAAACTTGGAAAAGAAAAAACTCCAGTCGTAATTCACGGCGGTTCTGGATTATCCGCAGAAACATTTACCCGTCTTATCGAACTTGGCGGAAGAAAGGTAAACATTTCTACATTAGTGAAGAATGCGTACCTTGATAAGACAAAAGAACTCATTCTTTCCGGTGAAAAGTTTGCGCCGATTCCATTTGATACCGAAGTGGAAAATGCGGTAAAAGAAGAAGTGAAGAAGCATCTGGAAGTATTTTCGGGAAAGAGAACAAGTTTCTAGAGCGTGTTTGAAAAATCATTCCTGCAATCTGCACGCCCCAATTTGCGGTATATTTTGCCTTCATTCAGTTGACGTAGCCCGCTACGCCGCCCTCATTCAGGCGAAATCTCCCACAAATTGTAACGCACATCTTGCAGAAAGCATTTTTCAGACACACTCTAGTTTAAAATACACGTTTTCAGGGAGGGAAAAGTATGCTGGCAAATTATGAATGCGATTTACATGGACATACCAATCGTTCTGATGGAAATGACAGTCCTGTAGAGTATATTCGACACGCGGTACATCGCGGTGTGAAGATTTTGGCAATAACAGACCATGATATTGTTCCGCCAGAGATGATAGAGTTAGGCGGGGGCAAAAGACAGGAGATTACGGCCTACGCAAAAGGTATTGGAGTTGAACTTCTCAGAGGAATTGAGATTTCCTGTGAGACATATATTGATGATGTACATCTTGTCTGTCTTGGCTGTGACTGGAATGCCCCATATTTTAAAGAATTAGATGAATTTACGATTAACAGTAAGGTCAACAGTTACCGTAAGCTGATTGATCTTCTGAACGAGCAGGGAATGGAAATGACCTGGGAGGAAGTTCTTCAGAATAACGGTTACCCAGTCCAGGAGCAGTTTGTTCAAAAGAAAATGATTTTTGAACTTATGGCGAGAAAAGGCTATATGGAAAGCTGGAAAGAAGCAAAGTTATATGTGAAAAACAGTAAGGAAGTCAGCGTGAAGAGAGAGAAGCCGGATGCAGTTTCTGTTATCAAAGAGATTCATAAACTTGGCGGTATCATTATACTGGCGCATCCGTATCTTATTTCTGAGCCGGTATCTTATAAAGGAAAAGAGATGTCCAGACAGGAATTTATAGAGGTTTTAATTGAAGCTGGACTTGATGGAATCGAAGCTTCTTACACATATGATAAGACCAGTTACGGCGGCACGATGACAAAGGACGAGATAAAAAAAGAAGTGATAGAACGTTATGCAGGCCGTGGCTTAATTATTTCCGGCGGTTCCGATTATCATGCGGATGGAAAGAAAGGTGTAAAGAATCCCCGGGAAATTGGAGAGTGTGGAATTACCAGAGAGGATTTCATGAAATATGAGAAATTAGTGCGGATTTTGCCGTAAAAAGGGAAAATTTTTGTAAATGTTACATCTTAATTATTTTAAAATCCTGTGTTCAAAAGCTTTTCAATGTGCTAGAATAAGGCGTGAAATGAATTAAAATGAGCTTTTGAAAGGATGAATTATATTGGCTAATAAAAATATAGTAGTGCTTATGGGAGGAAAATCCTCTGAACATGATGTTTCTCTCGTTTCAGCAAAAACAGTAATCGAAAACATTGATAAAGATCTTTATAACGTAATTATGGTAGGAATCACAAAGGATGGACAGTGGAAGTTAGTTGACAGACTGGATCATCTTGAGGATGGTTCCTGGGTAAATAGTAAGACGAGTGCTTATATCTGCCCGGATACAGGAAGAAAGGAACTTCTCTTAGAAAGAGATGGCAAGGTTGATCGTATTTCTATCGATGTTGTTTTCCCTGTCCTTCACGGAATGAACGGAGAGGACGGAACGGTTCAGGGGCTTTTAGAGTTAGCAGCAATCCCATATGTAGGATGTGGCGTGTTAGCTTCTGCATGTTCTATGGATAAGTTCTACACTAAGATCGTTGTAGATTCCATCGGGGTACGTCAGGCAAAGTTTGTTGGCGTAAGAAGACATGAACTTACACACATGGATGAAGTAGTGGCAAGAGTAGAAGCAGGTGTTCCATATCCTGTATTCGTAAAGCCTTCTAAAGCTGGTTCTTCTCAGGGTGTCAGCAAGGCAGAGAACAGAGAGGAACTGATTGATGCACTGAATCTTGCAGCAAAACACGATTCTAAGATTTTAGTGGAAGAGACAATCGTAGGTCGTGAGATTGAGTGTGGTGTTCTTGGAATGAATGAGCCTAAGGCTTCTGGTGTTGGCGAAGTATTATCTGCTGAAGAATTCTACAGCTACGATGCGAAGTACAACAACGAAGAATCCAGAACGGTTGTAGATCCTGAACTTCCAGAAGGAAAAGCAGAAGAAATCCGCAAAGATGCCGTAGCAATCTTTAAAGCATTAGACTGCTCCGGATTATCAAGAGTAGACTTCTTCCTGACAAAAGATACAAACGAAGTTGTATTTAACGAAATCAATACACTTCCAGGCTTTACAGCTATCAGTATGTATCCAATGCTCTGGGAAGCAAGAGGTTTAAGCAAAAAGGCTCTTGTCCAGAAACTTATCGATCTTGCAATGAACAGATACGACGTGTAAAGTTATGGCAAGAAAGGTCTGGCTTACGATAACGGGTATCCAGAAAGGGTTCGATCAGGAAGAACCCGTCACTCTGGTTACCGAAGGAAGTTATATTCATAAAAATGGTGTGCATTACATTTTTTATTCAGAGCGGACAGAAGAAGGGGCGGTCATCAAAAACCGCCTCACCATTTCTCCAGGTAACGTAGAACTCCGCAAAACTGGAGCGGGCAACTTCAACTCTGTGCTCATATTTGACACAGAGCATAACAAGAACTGCCTCTATCAGTCTCCAGCAGGCCCAATGGAACTGATGTCCGACACGAAGAAGATCCGTGTATTACACGGAGATGCACATTTTAAATTACAGCTTAAATACTCTCTTATCATGAACGGAATGTTAGTATCAGATTATGATTTGACGGTGCTGGCGAAGTTTATGGAGTAGGAAGAAGAACTATGGCAATACTATAAATACTGCAAAGCATTTAATATTCCAAGACGTGAATTACTAATCTATGTATCATTATTTGTTTGGCAGTATTTTGTGAAATGACTTATAGAAGAAACTAAAAAAGAGGTAACAATGGCGATAATATTGGAAGAAATCTATGAGGTGGCATTACACCGTTACAATATGAAGCTGGTTGCCGGAGGAAGAGGCTTAAGAAATCTCGTTGACTGGGTACATACCGTCGAGGAGATGGATTATGTCTCTTTTTTAAAAGGCAGAGAGCTTATTATCACAACTGGAATCAGGGAAAAGGACGAAGAGACACTCGTCCGATTTGTAAAAAGCCTGCATGAAACAGGCGCAAGCGGTCTGGTTATTAATATTGGAAAATACATCACCAGAGTACCGAGGGGCGTTATTGCATACAGTGAAGAAGCAGGATTCCCTGTCTTTACATTACCGTGGGAAGTCCATCTCGTAGACTTTAACAGAGATTTATGTAACCTGATCTACAAAACGATGCAGGAGCAGGACGGATTGGAAACGGCACTCCAGAAAGCAATCTTTTCCCATAAAAAAGAACAACAGTATATGCCTGTCTTGCATGAGAATCATATCCATAAAGACACAGAATTCTTCATGATTCAGTGCTATTTCCCAGCCAATAAAGATATACAGGCAGATGATAAATTCGACAATACCCAGTTCTTCTACCGCTTTATCCGGCAGTGCCAGCAAATATTTGCTGAGAAAAAGGTACTCTCCGTCATTTTTCAGCGAGATTTGTATATCACACTCGTAGCAAAAATGCCTACAGGCACAGAAAGGGAAAATGTAATCCAACAGATAAAAACATTTTCAGAAAGCTTTGCCCGGCAAAAAGAACTTTACATGGCAGTCGGTGACGAAGAAACTGTGGTAGAAAACCTGTGGGAAAAATACAGAGACTTATCCTATTTATGTCGCTGGGGAAGACAAAAAGGCAAAAATATCTGTCAGGAAGAAGAACTCGGCATAAGCAGACTCTGGCTCTCAATCGGCAATATCAAAAAACTGGAAAAGTATCGAGAAAAAATGCTTGGCGAATTAGAGCGATTCGATCAGGAAACCGGCAGCGAATACATCCGTATTTTAAAATGCTACCTCGAAACTAACGGAAATATCGGGGAAGTCGCAACCGAATGCTATCTGCATAGAAATACTGTCTCCTATCATCTGAAAAAAATCGCTGAAATCACGGGGAAAACACTCAACTCTACGAAAGATAGAAGCGACTGGTATATGGCATATCAGATTGATGAATTTTTGGGATTGATTTGAGGGCTGACAGTAGCTGGCCTGAATCAAATCAAAGCCCTCAACTTTCATCCTCAAATCATCCTCCCCGCAGCATCTCATCCCTTCCTGTCTAATTCAAACAAAATCCAGCCAAAGACAGCCCGAGAAGAGAACCTTGTCCCTATATTTGTGGCCTGGGAGCAAGGTTTGAATGGGAGCGCGCAAGCGAGCATTCAAACCGCCGCGACGAAAGTCACAAATATAGGGCATAGGCTCTCTTCTCGGGCGTCTGTCCTTCTGCTTTTGCCTTGAATGAAACAGCAATTATGAATGCTGCACAACAACCTTGTGTATTGTGACGATGGCAATATCAAAGAATTGTGTTATAGTAATGCCATGAAATAAATAAGTAACAAAAATAAATAGGAAACAAGCAAAGGTGCAATAACAGCAAACGCTGGGATTGCACCTTTTTCTTTTAGAATTAAGGAGAAATTCGATATGTTAAGAGAAGCATTACCAGAAATAGTTACAGGAAGTGTACCAGGAGCAAAGGCAAAGGCTATTTTAGATAGAAGAAATGAGTAAAAAAATACTGGCAAAAAATAAAAGTTGGTGTTAAATATATTTTAGAAACATAATATTTGCAAAGTAAAGAAAGAAGGAAGCATCATGGAATTTAATTATTTTCTGCCGGTAAACATTGTATTTGGTTCTGGAAAAGTTTTAGAGACAGGAGAACTGACCAGACCTTATGGTAAAAAAGCATTGATTGTTACTGGAAAAAGCAGTGCAAAAAAGTCTGGACTTTATGATAAGGTAAACGACAGCTTAAAAGCAGCAGGTTTAGAAACAGTTCTTTTTGACAAAGTAAGCCAGAATCCACTCACAACAACAGCGCAGGAAGGCGCAGATTTTGCAAAGGCAAATGGTTGTGATGTTGTCGTTGCCATCGGTGGTGGAAGTATCATGGACTGTGCAAAAGCGATTGCATTTTTAAGTAAAAATGATGGGGATATCAACGATTACATCTATAATCGCCTGCGTAGCGATGACGCCCTGCCATTAGTGCTCATCCCTACAACCTGCGGTACCGGTTCAGAAGGAAATGGATTTGCTGTTCTCACCAATCCTGATAACGGGGATAAAAAGTCTCTCCGCTGTAATGCCATCGTAGCCAAAGTGTCCATCGTAGACCCGGAATGTATGATGACAATGCCGAAAAAAGTACTCGCCTCCGTTACATTTGACGCATTATGCCATAATATTGAAGCATACACATCCAAAATCGCACAGCCACTCACAGATGCACTGAGCTTATACGCTATTGAACTCATTGCGAATAACCTTGTTTCTGTATACAACGGAACTGGAAACAAAAAAGAGTGGGAAAATATCACAATGGCAAGTACAATCGGCGGTATGGTAATCAACACAGCCGGAGTAACCCTCGCACATGGAATGGAACATCCAGCCAGCGGACTGAAAAACATCGTACACGGCCAGGGACTTGCAGCCTTAACACCAGTAGTCATTGACGCATCCTATAAAGGAGACGAAGAAAAATTCGGAGACATCGCGGAAATCTTTGGCGGAAAATCTGCAGCGGACTGTGCAGATAAAATTCGTGAACTCTTAAAAGCCATTGATTTAGAATGCAAACTGTCCGACCTCGGCATCGCAGAGGAGGATATTCCGTGGATGGCAGAAAACTGCATGAAAGTATCCGCCGCAGGCGTAGCAAACAATCCAGTGGTATTTACGCAGGAAGAAATCGCTGAGATATATAGAAAGGCTTTGTAGTAATTCTGGGGTCGTTTGTCAAATTATACGAACAATATAATAGACAAAATGCAATGGGAAAACCAAAAACATTCGAATTTGGAGGCTGAAACCTACAAAAAATCTTTTTAAATTACCTGTTGACAGATTAAGAGAGACGTGATATTGTATAAGCGTACAAAATAATAGACAGTTAAAGCAAAGGTGCTTACAACAATTTGTAAGTGTCTTTGCTTTTTTTGTTTCATGGGGAAGATGTCATTTCCCATATGATAAAAACCGGTTTGTAAAAAGAAAATGAAAGTTTTAGATAATAAGGAGGATTTTATCATGAAATTAAAAGATACAGGACTTACAGTACAGGATATTAAGGACAAAGTAAATAAATATATGATCGAGACTTACGAGCGTTTTGATTTCTTAGCTGAGACAGCAGAGGGAATGTATATTTACGATGAGAATGGTACACCATATCTTGATTTTTATGCAGGTATCGCTGTAAATAACGCTGGTAACAGAAATCCAAAGGTTGTTGCAGCAGTTAAGGATCAGGTAGACGATATCATGCATACATTTAATTATCCTTACACAATTCCACAGGCATTACTTGCTGAAAAGGTTTGTAAGACTCTTGGAATGGATAAAATCTTTTATCAGAACTCCGGTACAGAAGCGAACGAAGCGATGATTAAGATGGCTCGTAAATATGGTATTGAAAAATACGGCCCTAATAAATATCATATCGTAACTGCTAAGATGGGATTCCACGGAAGAACATTTGGTGCCATGTCCGCAACAGGTCAGCCGGGTAATGGATGCCAGGTTGGTTTTGGTCCAATGACTTACGGTTTCTCCTATGCGCCATATAATGATTTAGAAGCATTTAAGAATGCATGTACTGAGAATACAATCGCTATCATGGTTGAGCCGGTACAGGGCGAAGGTGGTGTTCATTCTGCAACACCAGAGTTCTTAAAAGGACTTAGAGAATTCTGTGATGAAAAGGGAATGCTCTTATTGTTAGATGAGGTACAGACTGGATGGTGCAGAACCGGAGCAGTAATGTCTTATATGAATTATGGAGTAAAACCAGATATCGTTTCTATGGCAAAAGGTCTTGGCGGCGGAATGCCAATCGGTGCTATCTGTGCAACAGAAGAAGTATCTAAAGCATTTACCCCAGGTTCTCATGGAACAACTTTTGGTGGACATCCAATCAGTTGTGCAGCAGCTTTGGCAGAAGTAGAAGAACTTCTTGACAAAGACTTAGCAGGAAATGCAAAGAAAGTTGGAGATTATTTCGCAGCAAAATTAGAGAAACTTCCACATGTAAAAGAAGTAAGACATCAGGGACTCCTTGTTGGTGTAGAATTTGATGATGAGATTTCCGGTGTGGAAGTAAAACATGGCTGTCTTGACAGAAAGCTTCTTATCACAGCAATCGGGGCACATGTCATTCGTATGATTCCACCACTGATTGTTACAGAGGAACAGTGTGATGAGGCTTGTGCCATTATTGAAGATGCTGTAAAAGCATTATGTTAAGACGTTATTAGGCAAGGGTGTCACAAGTGAGTTTGTGATGCCCTTTTCTTTTTCTAGTTGAAAGAACAGAAAAAGCAGACAGAGATAGAAACGTCGCAGATATATTTGGCGAATGAATTCTGAATAGTTACAAAGTTTTAAAGATGACATTTTTATAAAGTAAGCATTATAGCCGACATTTATATTAAAAGATTATAGAAGTTAGAGAGGAAAAAAATATGGCACATCTTGTTATTACGATAGGATGCGAATATGGCGCGAAAGGCAACATGATCGGAAGAAAAGTTGCAAAGGATTTGGGAATAAAGTTTTATGATCGTGATACGGTTGATAAGATTATCAAGGAAGTTGGTATTCCTAAAGACATCATGGAAAAGGTAGAAGAAGGTGGAACAATCGCCGGAAAAGGTGCAGAAGGTGATGTTCGAGGTTCTTTCTCCAAATATGCGGATTTAACGCAACGCGCGATTCACGTCCAGAAAACAATTATCCGTAAACTTGCAGACAGAGAATCCTGTGTAATTATCGGACGTTCTGCTGATTACATTTTAAAAGAGCAGAAACCAATACTGCGAATCTTTATTTATTCACCGGAAGATGTTCGAATTGAAAATGTTATGAAGAGCCATAACTTTTCTGCAGAGGATGCAAAGTTATTTATTACAGAAAAAGATAAACGTTATCATAAGAGACATCTTGCTCTGACAGGAAGTAACCGTGGTGACCGTCATAACAGAGATATGCTGATTGACAGCAGTCTTTTAGGCGTTGACGGAACTGCAGAACTCATTGAAGAAGTAGCAAAGAAAGTATTTCGCGAATAGGAGGGACAGGATATGAACAAGAAAGAATCGGAATTTAACAAAGTATTTAGTGCCTGGGATATCCTTGTAATCGCTTTTGGAGCTATGATTGGATGGGGCTGGGTTGTATCAACCGGAAACTGGATTGAAAAGGGCGGCGTTCTTGGAGCGGCACTTGGATTTTGCCTTGGCGGCGTTATGATTTTCTTCGTAGGCTTGACTTACGCAGAGCTGACAGCTGCAATGCCACAGTGTGGTGGAGAACACGTATTCAGTCATCGTGCAATGGGTCCGACAGGTTCTTTTATCTGTACCTGGGCAATCGTTTTAGGATATGTCAGTGTAGCGTGTTTTGAAGCTTGTGCATTTCCAACAATCATCACTTACCTGTGGCCGGGATTTTTAAAAGGGTATCTGTATACCGTTGCAGGATTTGATGTATATGCTTCATGGCTTGCAGTTGCAATTATAGTCGCATTTTTGATTATGATGATTAACATTATGGGAGCGAAAACAGCCGCTATTTTACAGACGGTACTTACCTGTATCATCGGTGGTGCAGGAATTTTATTGATTGTAGCTTCCGTAATTAATGGTACTGTGGATAATTTAGATGGACAGATGTTTGTCGGAAACACCGCGGGACTTAATATCAAAGCAATTCTCGGTGTTGCAGCAATGTCACCATTTTATTTTATTGGTTTTGACGTTATTCCACAGGCAGCAGAAGAAATTAATGTTCCTCCAAAGAAAATCGGTAAAATGCTTATTTTATCTGTAATTTTAGCCGTTGTTTTCTATGCACTTGTAATTATCGCCGTAGGACTTGTTCTTGACTCAGGTGCGATCATAAAATCACAGGAAGCAACCGGACTTGTTACAGCCGATGCAATGGGAACAGCATTTGGAATGAAAATCATGGCAAAAGTAGTTATTGTCGGTGGTATGTGCGGTATTATCACATCCTGGAACTCCTTCTTAATTGGTGGTTCTCGTGCAATGTATTCCATGGCAGAATCCTATATGATTCCAAAAACATTTGCAAAACTTCATCCAAAACATAAAACGCCAATTAATGCACTTATTCTTATTGGTGTCCTTACAATGCTTGCTCCATTTGCCGGAAGACAGCTTCTTGTATGGATTTCTGATGCAGGTAACTTCGCATGCTGTCTTGCTTACTGTATGGTAGCGGTTTCCTTTATGATATTAAGAAAAAAAGAACCCGATATGCCAAGGCCATATAAAGTTCCAGCTTATAAATTCTTCGGAACAATGGCAGTCATCATGTCCGGATTCATGGTATGTATGTACTGTATCCCGGGCAGCGGCGGAAGCCTGATCCTTCCTGAATGGGGAATGGTAGGAGCTTGGAGTTTACTCGGTGTAGTATTCTATGTTGTATGTAAGAGAAAATACAAAGAATCCTTCGGTGATCTTGTTGAACTTATTTCTGATGAAGACGCAGCAACACTGATGCCAGAAGCAGACGATGAGGAACTTGATAAGGTTATTGACGCAGCAATTGACAGGGTGCTGGCTTCTATTTGAGAGTAACAACAGACGAAACCGGGAGAATCGTATACTAGCATCTGTGACTTTAGTCGCGGCGGTTTGAATGCTCGCTTCCCCGCTCGTATCCAAACCTTGCTCCGAGGTCACAGATGCTAGTATACGATTCTCCCGGTTTCTGTCTTTGATAAATAGAAGCCCTGCGAGGATTTGAGTTGTGAGCAGTTAGCCTTGTTGTGGTTGCTCAAGTATGGTGATATGATTTTTGCCTTCGATAACTAGAAGCTTAATGTGGATTTGAGTTGTAGGCTTCTGGTTGTTTTGATATTATGGTAATATTAATTAGTGATTTCGATTTATTAAAGGGCAATTTGGAAATTTGGATTGCTATTTTCTACATTACTTAGAAAATATCAAAATATTATTGCGATAATGGGCAAGAAACATCTGTTTACTGCATCCTTTAAATAAGCAGAAGTCTTGAACGCTCGCCCCTCAAAAATCAATAACTTTTCATGAGAGGCTTTTCATAGAAGACTTTTTCTCGCAGTGACTAAAGTCACAGATAAAGAATATTGTATTCTCATGGTTCGTCTGTTAGCCTACATTCCCCAATAAATTAAATCACACAAAGGAGGAGTTTCATGGATTATTTATCTCATAATGTGGCAGTTAATTTAAAGCAGATTCGTCAGTCGAAAGGAATGAGTCTGGGCGAGGTTGCGGAGCAGACTGGAGTCAGCAAAAGTATGCTCGCTCAGATTGAGAAAGGCACAGCTAATCCCTCTCTTGGCGTACTTGGAAAGATTACAAGTGGTCTCCGTATAGAGTTTCAGACACTTATTGATCCTCCAAGAGAAGATTTTTGCCTTGTAAATCCAAAAGAAATTATTCCAACAAAGGAACTGGAAGGACAGTATAAAGTCTGGACGTGTTTTCCTTATGAAGATTCTCATTCCGTAGAAGTATATCGGATTGACATAGAACCCGGTGGGGTCTATATGAGTGGGAGTCATGGAGAAAAAACAAGAGAGTACATTACAGTAACAGAGGGTGTACTTACGATAGAATGTCATGGACATACGCAGACGATTAATAAAGATCAGGTCTATAAATTTGAGACAGATCAGGCACATATTTATCGGAATGAGGGAGCGGAAATGGTGAGTTGTACTTGTTTCTTTCTTGATTATACTGGGTTGAGATGATAAACAGACGAGCCTCTGAACCCCATAAATCGGCTATCTTCCCTCTTTGGGAACGTCATCTTTACTCACAAAAAGATTCCGAGAGTGCATTATGGTTAGAGCGTGTTTGAAAAATCATTCCAGCAAGCTGCACACCCCAATTTACGGTTTATTTTGCCTTCATTCGGTTGCCGTAGCCCGCTACGCCGCCCTCATTCAGGCGAAATCTCCCGCAAATTGTGATGTACATCTTGCAGAAAGCATTTTTCAAACACGCTCTAGAGAGGAGGATGGATTGAGTAGTGTTGTATCAAAACTTATTTAAGTAATGTGTTATAAACAAGTTTATGTTGAACTTATATACATTTGCTTTTGCTAAAAATATAAAGATTAATAAATTAAAGGAAATGTTTTGGAGAGATGATTTAAAAAAACATGAAAAATTACTTTTTCACGGAGCTAAAAGTAAAATTGGTGGGAAGATAGATATTCACAGAGGCAGACATAATGATGATGATCTTACATGTAAAAGATATGAAGTAAATCAAGAGTGGATGATGACAATTGCGTACTATAGAGGTGCGTTAGATGAGTATAAGAATCATCTAGTTATAAAAAAATTATAGAACAGTCGAGAGCTTGTGATTACATAATTGCACCAATAGCAGATAATCGTATGTTTCAAATCATTAATTCATTTATTGAAGGAGAACTTACAGATGAACAATGTAAACACTGCCTTGCAGCAACAAATCTTGGAATGCAGTATATCTTTGTAAGCGAAAAAGCAGTATCGCAGGCAAAACTTATAGAACGTTGTTATATTTCGCAAAATGAAAGAGAATACTATAAGAATATACGACTTGAAGAGTCGAAGTTAGGAGCTAATAAAGTAAAATTAGCCAGAAAGCAATATAGGGGCAAAGGCCGGTACATTGATGAGATTTTGGTGTAAGGAAGTGGATAATGTATGAAAAAGATAGATAGGGATGATTTGCTTTTGTGTGAACTTCAGGCAACAGCCTTTGAAAATTCTATAGATAAAATGGATTCAAGTTCTGAGATTTTTATTAGAAGATTTATGAAAAGTAATATAGCCAAAAGAATGGATGACGAATCAATCCTTGAAAGTAATCTTCAGGCAAATGATATTTTACAGTTAGTGGATGAGGAATATCGAGTTTCACATTATGGAACGGTAAAATATACTCATAATGAGATGTACTGGATTGGATACATCTATAGATATTTTGCAATTACCTACGAATTCACATCAGCACGAGTTTATAAAATCATAAAACCTAAAGAATTACGGGAATTATTTTTGCCATATCATACATTAGACCCATCTCAGGCTATTGAAAGAATATTAGAAGCAAAAGGATTATTACTTGATGAAGAAGCAGAGCTACAGCGACAGTACGAGATATTCAGAAAAATAAGGATGGGTTCAAAATGATTTCATCTACTTTATTCGTAACTTGACTTTTGAAGAACCGCCAAGCTTATTTTGCCTGCTCCATTAGCAATTTGATTTTTGCCCCAACAAACAGAACCTAAAAAAGAAGCCCTTATAATAAGGGCTTCTTTTTAGGTTCGTCTGTCTGTTCACACAAAAACAAACTTATTTAGTAGTCATATCATCTGCCTTCTTACGAAGCTTAGCCATCATTCCCTTTTTCTCTGGTTTTGGAACCGGAGCTTTACGGAAGTTATTGATACTTGTGATGTAGATACCGCTGATCATTGCTTTAATCTCAGCTTTTACTGGAATTAAATCGTATACATTTTCATCAGCGATAAGGCTTGTAACCTTAGGTCCGATCTTAGCCTTTACTACAGGTACTTTTGCGCGGCGGGCTCTCTTTGGAGTCTGGTCGATTACAATCTGTGGAAGACCGGAATCTTTTAAAGGGAGTCTCTTTTTATCTATTACCAGCATAGTAACCGGAGTAGCGGCGCTAAATAACTGTTCTTTTTGTTCTTGTTGTTCTTTCTGAAGCTTGGAACCTTTGTAATAAAGGAATCCGAGAATGGCGAGTGCAACTAAAAGGATAATTGCAAAAACAATCCATGGGTTCATAATATTCCTCCTATTCTTTCTTTTTTTGATAACACAAATTTCATTCTAACATTATTTACGTTAATTGAAAAGAAAAAATTACGGTTTTATGCTACTTTTTCGTATAAATAAGCTTTTTAAAGCTGGTTACTGCTGGGTAAGCATAATCTTTGATTGTTTTTTTAGTATTGCATCCAGATTAATATAATAATCTGGATGTGATTTGTTACTGTTGAGCTGCCAGCATATCCTCAATAGCTTTCTTAACATGCTCGCCAGCAAATTTCTTCTCAGCCGCCGGAAGGTCAGAAAACTTGAATGGTTTGCCAAAAGAAATTGTTACATGCGAAGGATAAACACGAAGTCCCGGATTATTTTCAAAGATGTCGCGTGTGCCGGTGATGGCAACAGGAACAACAGGTGCTTTGGCTCTTTGTGCCATTTTCAGACTGCCACCCTTGAATTCTCCAAGTTCGCCGGTTGTACTTCTTGTGCCTTCTGGATAGATGCACATGGAGTACCCTTCTTTTAAATAGTCTACACCTTCAAGAATTGTCTGTAATCCTTTACGCACATCGCTGCGGTCTAAGAACAGACAGTGGATGCGCTTCATCCAGGAAGAAAGTCCAGGAATCTTTTCGAGACTGTCTTTTGCAACGAAGCCTACACCGCCGGGAATAGTAGCACCTGTAACGATGATGTCAAAGTAACTGCTGTGGTTTCCGACAAAGAGTGAAGCTTCATCCGGGATATTTTCCAGTCCATTTACCTCTATGGTAACACCGGATATTTTCAAAAGATGCTTAAATACTTTCTGAACTTGCTCCTGTGCAATGCGAGAAGCTTCCTGTGGATCAGTCTTCTCCAGCTTTTTTAAACGAGCCCGCATTGGGGTCGTAAATATTAAATAGAAAAATACATAAACTGCAATGCAGATAGAACGAAAAGTCATAATTTCCCCCTTTCAAACACACTCTAGCGTCCGTAAAGTTTTGTCACATCATAAAGGCGTTTTGCAACATCGCTTGTAAGAAGTTCCTTCTTCATGCGGTAAGCCCAGTTGCCGTCTGCTTTTCCTGGTGTGTTCATGCGACAGTCACTTCCCTGGCAGAATAAATCCTGAACAGGAATGATCGCAAAACGTGCAGGAGAACCGAAACAGGTGCGGATGAAGTCCCAGCTAACCTGCGAAGCGTCTGTATTCATGTAGCGGCGTACTTTATCGCGGGCTTTCTCAGATGCGGTTGCATACCAGCCTGTAGTTGTGTCGTTGTCGTGAGTTCCTGTATAGCATACGCAGTTATATGGCTGATTATAAGGAAGATAATTGCTGTCTTCGTCCTCAAATGCAAACTGAAGAATCTTCATGCCTGGTAATCCAAACTTGTCGCGTAATGCGCGTACATCATCGGTAATGATACCAAGATCTTCTGCGATAATTGGAGGTTCTTCTCCAAAAGTCTTAATTAATACTTCAAAGAATTCATCCTTTGGTCCGTCAACCCATTTACCATTTAAAGCAGTTTCAGAGTCGGCAGGAATCTCCCAGTAACTTTCTAAACCACGGAAATGATCAATGCGGACGATGTCGCTTAATAAGAACTGTGTTTTGAAACGTTCCATCCACCATTCGTAATTAGTCTTTTTGTGGTATTTCCAGTCATAAAGAGGATTGCCCCATAACTGACCTGTTGCGCTGAAATAGTCTGGTGGTACTCCGGCTACAACAGTAGGGAATCCATCGGAATCTACCTGGAACAGTCTTGGCTCAGCCCATACATCAGCACTATCGCCGGAAACAAAGATAGGAATATCTCCGATTAAAAGAATATCTCGCTCGTTAGCGTAGGCCTTTAACTGGCTCCACTGACGGCAAAATGTCCACTGAAGAAACTTCTCATAAAGAATCTCATCTTCAAACTCACGCTCAATAACAGCTTTCTGAGACTTTGTAGGTTTGCGGTATTTCTTCTCCCACTCTAACCAGTGAGCGCCGCCTTTGGACTTCTTGATTGCCATAAACATTGCATAATCATCAAGCCAGTGTGCGCTCTTACAAAACAGTGCAAGCTCAGATTTTAACGGATTATCCTCTGGAAGTTCTTTAAAGCGGGCAAATGCTTTCTGAAAGAGTTCTTCTTTATACTCTCCTACAGCAGCGAAATCTACTTCCTCGTCCGAAAAGTGAGGAACATTACTTAAATCAGCGTCTGTGAGAAGTCCTTCGTCTTTCAGAAGTTCAGGGCTGATTAATAATGGCTGTCCTGCAAAAGAGGAAAAGCACTGGTAAGGACTGTTATGTCCGCCAGTAGGTCCAAGCGGAAGTGTCTGCCATAAATGCTGGCCGGATTCCTGTAAGAAATCTACGAAATGGTATGCTTCTGGGCCTAAGTCTCCAACACCAAACTTGCCTGGTAAAGAAGTTGGGTGAACTAAGATACCGGAAAGACGGCGCATTCTTTTTAAAAGTGAAAATTTATCGTTCATACGAACCTCCCTTAAACTAAGTAGTACTGATAAATATTATACTGAATTTTGACAAAAATCGCAATGATTGATGAATGGAATTTGTCAAAGGAAAAGAGACGCCTCCGAAGAGAGGATAACCCCTATATTTGTGACTTTAGTCGCGGCGGTTTGAATGTTCGCTTCACGCGCTTACATTCAAACCTTGCTCCGAGGCCACAAATATAGGGGCTATCCTCTCTTTGGAGGCTGACTTTGGCTGGGAAGGTGCAAATTGCCATTTGTGCTGGGGATTTGAGGGAGAGGGTAGAAGTCTTCTGCTTATAAGGGTTTGTTGGTTCGTCTGTTTATTTGCCAAACCTGCCAATTCCTTCAGTTAAATAAAACCCTAAAATTTTCAGAAAAACAGCATCTAAATATTCGTATAAAATATTTATATAAATATTTAGATACCAAAATGTTTAAAAAGAATGAAATTGGAAAAAAGATGCAAAAATCATTGTAAAGTTGCATAAAATATGCATCCTGCATATAGTTATATTTCACATATTTGATTTTTCCTACTTCTTTTTAACAAAAAGTTATTGAAAAAGTTATATAAAAATTTTATAATGAACACAGCAAGGAGGAGTGAGACATGAAAGCCAGTATAAAACAGATTAGTGAGATCACAGGCTTTTCTCCGGCGACCATTTCGAATGCGCTGAATCACAAAAAAGGTGTGAATCAGAAGACCGCAGAAAGAATCTTTCAGGTAGCGAAGGAGATTGGATATATCTCAGAGAATAAAATTACAAAAATAAAACTGGTTATCTACAAGAGAAATGGGTTGATTATTGATGATTCCCCGTTCTTTCCTATTTTATTGAAGGGTGTAGAGAATGAGTGCCGGGCTTCTGGATATGAGATGGTTATATGTAATGTAGACCGTAACGATCCAGATTATGAGGAACAGGTAAAGCTGATTCTGAATGATACCTCTTCTGCGATACTTTTGCTTGGAACAGAGATGATGGATGAGGACTTTCCTCTATATATGAGTGGAAATTGTCCGATGGTGCTGTTGGATTGCTGGAGTTCGAATTACTCTGTGAATGCCGTACTTATTAATAATGCAGATTCTGCGGTGACGGCGGTTCAGTACCTTATTAATAAGGGACACAGAGAGATAGGATATCTCAGAGGAAGATTTCGAATCAAGGCATTTACTTCCCGGTGTGCGGGATACAGCAGAGCACTTTCCAAGAATAACATTGAGTTAAACAGCCAGTATATTTTCACAGTGAGTACCACGATGGATGGGGCTTACAAAGATATGAAGGAATATCTGGCAAAGGGAGCGAAGATGCCGACCGCATTTTTTGCAGATGATGACATGATAGCTCTTGGATGTATCAAGGCTTTTCAGGAAGCAGGATACAGAGTACCGGAAGATATTTCGGTCGCTTCATTTGATGATCTTCCGTTCTGCGAGATTTCTTCACCGCGACTGACGACGATCAAAGTATTTAAATACGAGATGGGCCAGATTGCAGTCAGACGATTGATAGAAGTCATGAAGGACGGCGGTAAAATAAATACAAAGACACAGGTATGTACGGAGTTTGTAGAGCGCGACAGCGTAATTGATTTAAACTCCGCCTCAAAAGAAGGAGGAAATTAGAGGATGGATAAGGTAGTACTTGGTTTTGCACCAACAAGAAGAGCAATTTTTTCAGCACCAGCAGCTGTAGTATATCGAGGATTAACAGCAAAGAGATTAAAAGAGTTAAATGTAGATTTCGTAGATATTGACGATGTAAATGATGAAGGTCTTCTCTATGATGACGCTGGAATGGAAAAAATCTACGAAAAGTTTAGAGATGCAAAAGTAGATGGTTTATTCGTTCCTCATTGTAACTTCGGTACAGAATACGAAGTATGCCGCTTGGCTAAGAAGTTAAATGTTCCTGTTTTATTATGGGGACCAAGAGACGAATGTCCAGATGAGAACGGTATGCGTCTTCGTGACAGCCAGTGTGGATTATTTGCAACAGGTAAAGTTTTAAGAAGATTCGGAATTCCATTTACATATTTAAAGAACTGCAACCTCGAAGATGAGTGCTTCGCAGAAGGAATTGACCGTTTCTTAAGAGTTTGTAACGTAGTAAAAGCGTTCCGTAACACAAGAGTTCTTCAGATTTCCACAAGACCATTTGATTTCTGGTCAACAATGTGCAACGAAGGCGAATTACTTGAGAAGTTTGGAATTCAGCTTTCCCCAATCCCAATGCCAGAATTAACGCAGGTAATGAAAGATGTAAAGGAGAATTCTCCAGAAGAGATTAAAGAAGTAACAGATTACTGCCGTGAGAAAATGTGCATCAAAGTTACACCAGAACAGCTTGATAACGTAGCAGCATTAAAGATTGCTATGACAAGATTAGGAAAGAAATACGGATGTAACTGTGGAGCGATTCAGTGCTGGAACGCACTTCAGGATGAAATCGGAATCATGCCATGCGCAGCAAATGCACTTTGCAATGATGAGGGATTCCCAATCGCATGTGAGACAGATATCCACGGAACAATCACTTCTGTATTAGTAGAGGCTGCAGCAATGGGAGAGACAAGATCTTTCTTCGCTGACTGGACAGTTCGTCATCCATATAATGACAACGCAGAGCTTTTACAGCACTGTGGTCCATGGCCAATCTCCATCGCCAAAGAAAAACCAACGATCGACACACCAGTTGCATTCGATTGTTCTGGTTCCTTAATGGCACAGGCAAAAGACGGAGAACACATTTCCTTAGTACGTTTTGACGGAGATAACGGAGAATACTCCTTACTTCTTGGAAACGCTAAGACAGTAGATGGTCCTTATACAAAAGGTACCTATATGTGGGTTGAAGTTGAGAACCTTGACCGCTTAGAAGATAAACTCGTTCAGGGACCTTACATCCACCACTGCGTAGGTGTTCATCAGGATGTTGTACCTGTATTATACGAAGCATGTAAGTACATCGGTGTTACACCAGACTTATATGATCCGATCGAGGAAAAAGTAAAAGCTATCATCCGTGGTGAAAAGGTAGAAAAATAATTAGTAGTTTAAGTTAACAATTGTAATTTGATAACTATTCAGATTCGGATAATTTTTGAATGATGTTTACATGAAAAATATATAGCGAAGCAAACTTATTTGCAAAAGAGCATAAAAGATGAACTCTGAATAGTTATCGCATTCATTTACATTTATATAGGAGGCATAAAAGTGAATTTAGAAGCATTATCCTTTGAATGCAGACAAAATGTCCTTGATATGATCATGGAAGGAAGAGCCGGTCATATCGGTGGAGACTTCAGTGTAATGGATATCCTCATTACTCTGTACTTTAAACAGATGAATATTAGTCCTGATAATCTTGACGATCCTGACAGGGATTTATTCGTTATGAGTAAAGGACATTCTGTAGAAGCATACTATGCTGTTCTTGCAGCAAAAGGCTTCCTAGATATCGAAGATGTAATTAAGAACTTCTCCAAATTTGGTTCTCCATACATCGGACATCCAAATAACAAACTTCCAGGAATCGAGATGAACTCCGGTTCTCTTGGACATGGACTTCCAGTTTGTGTTGGTATGGCACTTGCAAATAAGATGGATGGAAAGACAGGCCGTGTTTACACAGTTATGGGTGACGGCGAGCTGGCAGAAGGTTCTGTATGGGAAGGTGCTATGGCAGCCGGACATTACAAATTAGACAACCTTTGTGCAGTAGTTGACAGAAACCGTCTTCAGATTTCCGGTAACACAGAAGATGTTATGGCTGATGATGACTTAGATGCACGTTTCCGCGCATTTGGATGGAATTCCATTCATGCACAGGGTAACAACATCGAATCTTTAAATGAAGCATTTGAAGAAGCAAAGACCTGCAAAGGAAAACCAACGGTAATTATCGCAGATACAATTAAAGGTTACGGCGGTGGCGAGATCATGGAAAACAAAGCTGACTGGCACCACAAAGTACCTACACAGGAAATGTACGAGACAATTTCCGCTGAACTTTTAAAGAGGAGGGACGCAGCAAATGAATAAGATTGCAAACCGTCAGGTAATCTGTGAGACATTAATGGAACAGGTAAAAGAGGATAAGAGCATTGTTGCTTTATGTAGTGACTCTCGTGGTTCAGCATCCATGACACCATTTTTCAATGCTTATCCTGAAAATAGTGTAGAAATCGGTATTGCAGAGCAGAACTTAGTAAGTATTTCTGCTGGTATGGCAAAATGCGGCAAGAAGCCTTTCTGCTTCTCTCCGGCAAGTTTCATTTCTACAAGAAGTTACGAGCAGGCAAAAGTTGATGTTGCTTACTCTAACACAAACGTTAAGTTAGTTGGTATCAGCGGTGGCATCAGCTACGGTGAACTTGGAATGAGCCATCATTCCGCACAGGACATTGCAGCAATGAGCGCAATTCCTAACATGAGAGTGTATCTGCCAAGTGACAGATTTCAGACAAAACACCTCATTGAAGCGTTATTAAAAGATGAAAAACCAGCTTACATCCGTACAGGACGTAACCCGGTAGAAGATATTTACTCTGAAGATAACTGCCCATTTGAGATGGACAAAGCTACTGTAATCAAAGAAGGTACAGATGTTGTATTAATTGGCTGCGGCGAGATGGTAAGACCTTGCGTAGAAGCAGCGGAAATCCTTGAGAAAGAGGGAATCAGCGCAACAGTTCTTGATATGTACTGCGTAAAACCTTTAGATACAGAAGCAATCATCAAGGCAGCTACAAACGCCAAAGCAGTTGTAACAGCAGAAGAACATGCTCCATTTGGCGGACTTGGCTCCATGGTAGCACAGGTTGTTGGCGCAAATTGCCCTAAGAAAGTAGTTAACGTAGCACTGCCAGATGCACCAGTAATCACTGGTAATTCCAAAGCAGTATTTGATTACTACGGAATGAACGGCGAAGGCATTGCTGCAAAAGCAAAAGAGGCTTTAGCATAATTATGAAGAAATACGTATTGGGTATTGATCAGAGTACGCAGGGAACAAAAGGTATCATTTTTGACGGTTCAGGTAAGATTATTGCCCGAACCGACCTTGCACATGATCAGATTATCAACGAAAAGGGCTGGGTAGAACATAACCCGGACCAGATTATGAAAAATGTTATCCAGGTCGTAAAGAATGTTGTGGAGAAGGCGGGCATTGATAAAGAAGAGATTCTTACCCTGGGTATCAGTAATCAGCGTGAGACCGCAGTATGCTGGAACAAAAATACTGGCAGACCGGTTTACAACGCAATTATATGGCAGTGTGCCCGTGGTGAAGCAATCTGTAACAAGATTGCAGAGGACGGTTACGCACAGATGGTACAGGAACATTCCGGAATTCCACTGTCTCCATATTATTCTGCAGCAAAGATCGCATGGGTACTTCAGAACGTACCAGAAGCAAAAGAGGCAGCAGATAAGGGAGAACTTGCAGTAGGAACGATGGACAGTTACCTCGTATATCAGCTTACAAAAGACCATGCGTTTAAAACAGACTATTCAAACGCCTCCCGGACACAGATGTTTAATGTGTCTGCCCTTGACTGGGATGAAGAATTAATTTCCTTATTTGGAATTAAAAAAGAAATGTTAGCAGAAATCTGTGATTCCAATGCCTTATATGGCTATACAGATTTTGATGGATATCTTGAGGAAGCCATTCCGATTCATGGTGTGATGGGAGATTCCCACGGAGCCTTATATGGACAGGGATGTGTGAATCCAGGAATGATTAAAGCAACTTATGGAACAGGTTCTTCTATTATGATGAACGTTGGTGAGAAGCCTATTTTCAGTGACAAGGGAGTTGTTACTTCCCTTGCATGGTCTCTTTCCGGTAAAGTGAATTATGTTCTTGAAGGAAATATTAATTACACCGGAGCAGTTATCACATGGCTGCAAAAAGATCTCGGACTGATTGCTTCCGCAAAAGAAACAGAAGAACTGGCTAAGAGTGCCAATCCGGGAGATACTACCTATCTTGTACCAGCATTTACAGGTCTCGGCGCCCCTTACTGGGACAGTAAAGCGAAAGCTGTTGTCAGCGGAATCACCCGCACAACAGGTAAGGCAGAGCTGGTAAGAGCAGCACTTGACTGTATCGTTTATCAGATTAGCGATGTAGTTAATGCAATGGCAGAAGATTCTGGCATCAAGGTTGATGAGCTTCGCGTAGATGGCGGCCCAACGAAGAATGGTTATCTTATGCAGTTCCAGAGTGATATTTTAGATATTCCGGTACAGGTACCAGATGCAGAGGAATTATCTGCTATGGGCCCGGCATATGCCGCTGGAATTGCTATGGGAATTTACGAACAGACTGCATTATTTGAAAGTCTTAACCGCACCAGATTTACCCCTGAGATGGATGCGGAGACAAGATGCACAAAATATGCAGGCTGGAAAGAGAGCATTGGACTCGTATTAACAAAATAGTATAGGGGAATTCCCAATACTATGTTAAATTCATAGCAAAGTAAACAAAAAAATACAAGACTTTTTAATAAAATAGTATTGATTTCACAAAGAAATTGGAGTACACTTGTATTATCGCAAAACATCCTTGAGATTTGCGCAGAAGGGCTAACAGCTTCTGTGTTATCTAGCATATATTTTTCAAAATGAGGAGGAAATGAAAAATGAGAATGTTTAAGAAAGTTTTAGCTGGCTTCGTTGCAGCAGCAATGGTAGCTACAATGGCTGGATGTGGAAGCAGCAATAGTAGTACAAAAGATAGTGGATCAGATAAGGCAGCAGCAGAGGCTACAACAGAAGCAGCAGCTCCTGCAAAAGTTCTTAACACTAACGCAGCTAACAAGCTGATCTACTGTATTACACCATCTACTTCTAACCCTTACTTCGGTACTGTTCAGACAGCATGTAAAGAAGAAGGCAAGAAGTTAGGATACAAAGTTAAATGTGTATCTCATGATGATGATGCTACAAAACAGTCCGAATTATTCGATACAGCTATTTCCGAAGGCGCATCAGCAATCGTTTGTGATAACGCCGGAGCAGATGCTTCTATCGAAGCAGTTCAGAAAGCTTATGATGCTGGAATCCCTACATTCATGGTTGACCGTGAGATCAACAAAGAAGGACTTTGTGTATCTCAGATCGTAGCTAACAATGACCAGGGTGCTCAGGCAGCAGCAGAAGCATTAGTAGAAGCTACTGGTGGAAAAGGTGACTACGCAGAATTATTAGGACTTGAGTCCGATACAAACTGCCAGGTTCGTTCTAACGCTTTCCACAGAGTTCTTGACCAGACAGACATGAAGATGGTTGCTCAGCAGTCCGCTAACTGGGATCAGACAGAAGGCCAGTCCAAAGCTGAAACAATCTTACAGCAGTATCCAGACATTACAGCGATCGTTTGTGGTAATGATACTATGGCTTGTGGTGCAGCAGCAGCAGTTGCAGCAGCAAACCTTGACCATGACGTATATATCATCGGTGTTGACGGATCTAACGATATGAGAGATAACATCAAAGATGGTAAAGCACTTGCAACAGCTCTTCAGCAGATTGATAAGATCACAAGAAATGCAGTTACTCAGGCTAACGATTACCTGACAAACGGAACTACAGGTCTTGAAGAGAAGCAGTTAGTTGACTGTGTTGTAATTACAAAGGATAACGCTGACAAGTTAGATAACTTTGTTTTCGCAGAATAAGAGAAGTTCGTAGTATAAATTTAATTGAATCTGTTAGGTCTGAAGGGGGTTAGGCTCTCTTCAGTGTGTGGAGGGGTGCCAATAAGTTATTCGGCACCCCTCTCACATGTAGGGACAGCAGGGAATAGAGAAAGGAAGAAAACCATGGCAAAACGTTTGATAAGTACTGTTTTAACAGTAGTAATGGCAGCCGTTTTATTAACAGGCTGTGTGAAGGTAGTAAAGATTGGTCATGAGGGAGATCTTACAGGGCAGAAAGACTTCAATCCTGGTGACAGTGTAGAAGCAATCTGGGATTCAGAAGTAATTCCGGAATGTGAGAAAAAAGCAGTAGATGTAGCAGACATCTTAGGAAAATATGATGGCAAGCTCACAGAGATGGGCGAAGAATTTGATGGCTTAAAGACAAAAGCAGCTTCTTATTATAACTATGCAGTAAAATTAGAAGGTGCAAAGATTACTGCAGTAGATAAAGATTCTTTCTACGGAACAGTAACATTAGAAGTTCCTGGATACACAGGAAAGACAGTAGTTACCTGTCAGATTGGTAAATATAAGAATTCATCTATTCGTGATGATATGAGTTTCATTAACTTCTCTGATTTTACAAACCAGACAGAATGGGGTCAGGTAAATACAAGTATGCTTGAAAAAGTTGAAGAAGCAGTTGTAAAACCTGTATACGATGACCTGGCAGAAGGAGCAACAGTAAACCTTGTTGGATGTTTCACTGCTGATTCCAATGATGCAATCGTAATTACTCCGGTTGTTCTTGAAGTAAAATAACAGACAGAACACAGTAAAAATCAGTTAGAGGAGGATGAATTGGATGGCTGAGAATAAAGATAAAGATATCGTAATGAAATGCCGGCACATGGAAAAGGTTTATCCTGGTACAAAGGCTCTTGACGATGTTGACTTTAACATTTACCGTGGAAAAGTTAACGTATTAATCGGAGAAAATGGTGCAGGCAAGTCCACATTAATGAAGCAGATTGCCGGAATCGAGCAGCCTTCTTCAGGAAAGATGTATCTTGACGGCGAAGAAGTAAGCTTCAAAAATACAACAGAGGCGAGAGCAAAGGGAGTAGGTATCATTCATCAGGAGCTTTCCCTTTTCCCCAACTTAAACGTATACCAGAACATTTTTATGAACAACGAACAGAAAAAAGGTGTCGTTGTAAATAATGAAATACATAAACAGAAGACCAAAGAGGTTCTTGAAAGACTGGAGTATCCGATTGATCCGGAGGCGAAAGTCGGAGATCTTCGTGTAGGTCAGCAGCAGATGATCGAGATTGCCCGTAACTTAATTCAGGATGACTTAAAGATTCTCATCATGGATGAGCCTACATCTTCCTTAAGTCAGTCAGAGGTACAGGTACTTTTCAAGATCATGCGTGAGTTAAATGCCCAGGGCATTTCCATCGTATATATTTCCCATCGTCTTGAAGAGATTATGGAGATTGGTGACCACGTTACTATTCTTCGAGATGGTAAATATGTAGATGATGCAGCAGTTAAAGATATTGACGTTCCTTGGATCGTACAGAAGATGACAGGTAGTAACAAATCCTACCCTAAGAAAGAAAGAGATATTGACTGGGAGAAACAGGATACTGTTCTTGAAGTTAAAGACCTCTGTCTTCCAAAGAAAGGTGGCGGATGGCTGCTTGATCATGTAAGCTTTAAGTTAAAACGAGGAGAGATTCTCGGAATTTACGGCTTAATGGGAGCCGGACGTACAGAAGTATTTGAATGTCTGATGGGACTTCATCCAGAACACACTGGAGAGGTTTATGTTGACGGCAAGAAAATTAAGATTAAGAACATTGCAGAGCAGATCAAGAATGGTTTTGCCTTAGTTCCTGAAGACCGTCAGGCAGAAGGTCTTGTACAGACACTGGATATCGAAAAGAATATTTCCCTTTCCAGCTTAAAGACCTGCTGTAATAAGTTCGTTTTATCCAAACAAAAGGAAGACGAATATGTAGATGCACAGATTAAAGATATTCATATTAAAGTAGCAGATAAACATCTTCCGATTTTATCCCTTTCCGGTGGTAACCAGCAGAAATGTGTAATCGGTAAAGGTGTGTTGACAGATCCTAAGATTCTTCTTATGGATGAGCCGAGCCGTGGTATTGATATCGGTGCCAAGACAGAGGTATTTGATATTATCAACCAGTATGCAGACCGTGGACTTTCCATTATCTGTGTAAGTTCAGAGCTTAAGGAGATGCTGGCAATCGCCAACCGAGTTGTCGTTTTATCAAACGGTATTAAGACCGCAGAATTTGCAGATGACGAGATCACAGAGGATAATCTGGTATTAGCATCCTACAAAGGTCATCACTAAAACTAATAATGTATTTTGGAATTTTTCTATGCCAGCTTAACAGAAGCCGGAAAAGTCTTCCGAAGTACATAACAAGGAAAAGGAGAAATCAAAATGAATAAGAAAAAAGATAATTCGAATCTTATGATGACACTTTTAAAGGGAAGAACATTATTCGTACTCATAATTTTATTTATATTCTTCTCTATTAAAGCCGATTCTTTCTGCACAGTTAACTCATTACTTTTAGTATGTAAGCACGTTGCACAGTATGGTATTCTTGGTATTGGTATGACCTACGTTATCATTACCGGCGGTATCGACCTTTCCGTTGGTTCCGTAGTAGGTTTAGTCGGAATGATCGCTGGTGGTCTTATCCAGGAAGGTCTTACTTTAAAATTTGCCGGAGTTACACTTTACTTCAGCGTTCCAGCTATCACAGTAATCTGTATCATTATCGGTATTATCATCGGTATTGTTAACGGTGCATTAATCGCAAAATGTAAATTAGCACCTTTTATCGTAACATTAGGTACAATGTACATCGGCCGTGGTCTTGCAAATATCCGTTCCGGCGGAAATACATTCTCAAGTATCAAAGGTCAGGAAGCACTCGGAAACGTAGGTATCATGCAGTTTGATAGCCGTGTATTCGCAGTTGGCGGATTTCCTGGTATTCCAATCGCAGCGATTCTCTTCCTTATCCTTGCAGTAATCGCAGCATTTGTACTTAAGAAAACTCCTTTTGGATGGCATATCCTTGCTATTGGTGGTAACGAAAAGGCAGCTCGTCTTTCCGGTATCAAAGTAGAGAAAAACATTATTCTTGTATACGCAATCTCCGGTGCATGTTCCGCATTGATTGGTCTTGTAACAATGGCACAGATTGCAGCCTCTCATCCAAACACAGGTGATACTTGGGAAATGAACGCCATTGCAGCCGTTGTACTCGGTGGTACATCTATGGCAGGTGGTGTTGGTACAATCGGTGGTACAGTAATCGGTGCATTCGTAATCGGTATCATCAATGATGGTATGACAATGTGTGGTGTATCCGAGTTCTGGCAGAAGGTAATCAAAGGTCTTGTAATCATTCTGGCTGTATTAATTGACCAGTTCCAGAGAAACTTACAGGCTAAGATGGCTCTTCAGGCAAGAAATGAGAACAAATAATTAATATTGTTGATAACTATTGCCATAGTTTTCATCCGGCAGACCAGTTGCCCGCTGGCCTGCCGGATTTTTGCTTTCAAATTATTTTCCTTTTAAATTAGGGGAAACAGTGTTATAATAATTTCTACTATATCTGTAATAATTTAAACTCAGAGAAATAGACAATGTATATTTCCTAATTGGGAGAAAGAAATGAAACGAGAAAAGAATATATCAAGAAGGGTCGCTCTGAATTTATGGCTGCCTATTATCGTGGTAGTCTTTATATTAGTAGCGGCCTTAGGTGTGATAGAAGTGAATCCCGGTCTTGGATATACAATCTTGGTAGGAGATGTTATTTATCTCATTGCGGCTGTTTTATGTTATGAATATACGGAGAAGATGATTAACAAGGAATTTCTGGCGGCTGGTTTTGAACAGAGTCAGATTCAGAAGCAGATTCTTAAAGAACTGCCAGTACCGTATGTAATGACGGACCAGGATGGTACGATTATCTGGCATAATGAACAGTTTTCAGAGATTGTAGGACAGAAGATCACAAAGAAAAGTATCACACAGATTTTTCCAGGACTTTATAAGAAGGTTTTCCCTCAGAATGGACAGATGAAGGAGTATTGTATCACACATGAGGAGCACAAGTATCATGTGGAATGTCGAAATATGGTATTTAAGAATTTGGAACAGACAGAGGGAGAGATACAGGAAGATAAAGAGACACAGGGAGATATTCTTCAGGTATTTTACTTTTTTGATGAGACGCAGCTTATTGGTTACAAAGAAGAGTCCAGGAAGAAGAGTCTGGTTGCTGGATTGATTTATATTGATAACTACGAAGAAGTTCTTGAAAACATGGAGGAAGTAAGACAGTCCCTTCTTCTTGCTTTAGTAGAGCGAAAGATCATGAAGTATATGCAGGGACTCGATGCGATTATTAAGGGATTTGAGAAGGACAAGTTTCTTTTTGTATTTGAAGAAGAAAAACTGGAACAGCTGATGGAATCTAAGTTTTCGATTCTTGATGAAGTCCGGCTTATCAATATCGGTAACGAGCTATCTATGACACTGAGTATTGGTGTTGGTGTGAATGGCGGAAGCTACACGGAGAATTATGAGAGTGCACGGGTAGCGATGGATCTCGCTCTTGGCCGCGGTGGTGATCAGGCTGTAGTAAGAGATGGAGATGCCATTTCCTATTATGGAGGTAAGACCCAGAAAGTCGAAAAGAGTACAAGAGTAAAAGCCAGAGTAAAGGCACATGCACTTCGGGAGATTATGCTGACACATGATAAGATTTTTGTTATGGGACATAAGAATCCAGATGCAGACTGTGTAGGCGCAGCGCTTGGTATATACCGCCTGTCGAAGGCACTAAACAAAAGCACGTATATTGTTATGGATAAAGATTGTCCGGCAATTGAGCCAATCGTAGATGGCATTTACCGTGAGCGGGCAGATGAAGAGGAAGATATTTTTGTAACGAATGAGGAAGCAATGCTTCTTAAAGATAAGTCGGCAATGCTTATCGTTGTGGATGTAAATGTCCCGGCAATGACAGAATGTCCGGAATTATTGAAGTCCATCTCAACAATTGTTGTTCTTGACCATCACAGGCAGAGTAATGAGACGATTAAGAATGCGGTTGTTTCTTATGTAGAGCCGTATGCATCATCGACTTGTGAGATGGTAGCGGAGATTTTACAGTATATTGTAGATAAACCAAAGCTTAAGAATATTGAGGCCGATGCCATGTATTCAGGTATTTTGGTGGATACAGATAACTTTGTTATCAAAGCGGGTGTCAGAACATTTGAGGCGGCAGCCTACCTGCGGAGAGCAGGAGCAGATGTAACTCGTGTAAGAAAGATGTTCCGTGAAGATATGGAACATTGCCGTATACGAACAGCGATTATTAATAAAGCAGAAATTTACATGGATGAATTTGCTATTTCAACCTTTGATGGGGAAAATGTCTCCGGAGCGACTGTTGTTGGAGCCAAAGCGGCAAATGCATTGCTGAATATACAGGGAATCAGAGGAAGCTTTGTGCTGACTGCTTTGCAGGATTGTATATATGTCAGCGCGCGCTCTATTGATGAACTTAATGTACAGGTAATTATGGAGAAGTTTGGCGGTGGCGGACATCTGACGATGGCAGCAGCACAGCTAAAAGACGTATCCCTTTCTGATGCGGCAGAGATGTTAAAACATACATTGCGGAAAATGCATGAAGATGGGGATATATAGACGGTATTTATTTAGAATCAGAGGATGCTGGAGTATAGATTTTTAAAAATATATTTGCAGGAACAAACTCTGAAGAGAATATCAGATATTAGTATGATAAAGATAGAGTAAAAATAGTGATTTAAAAAGATAGAGTTATATGAAAGAAGTTTTGTATGACCTATAAAAAAGAGTTAAAAACAGACTCGATATAGGAGGATTTAAAATGAAAGTTATTTTATTAGAAGACGTAAAGTCTCTCGGAAAAAAAGGTCAGTTAGTAGAAGTGAACGCAGGATACGCAAGAAACTTTATCCTTCCAAAGAAGCTTGGTATAGAAGCTACAAGTAAAAACATCAATGACTTAAAGCTTCAGAAAGCACACGAAGATAAAGTGGCAGCAGAACAGTTAGCTGCAGCTAAAGTTCTTGCAGAAGAACTCAAAGACAAGAGTGTAGAACTCAAAATGAAAGTCGGTGAAGGCGGACGTACATTTGGAGCAATCTCCACAAAAGAAATCGCAGCCGCAGCCAAAGAACAGCTCGGATACGAGCTCGACAAAAAGAAAATCTCCGTAGACGAACCAATCAAGAGCCTTGGCGTACACAATGTAAAGATTAAATTACATCCTAAGGTAACTGCTGACTTAAAAGTAAAAGTAACTGAAAAGTAATATTAAAGTAGAAGACAGGCGAGAATTGAGATTATAATCTCAATTCTCGCTGTCATCCTCTCACCGTCTTAGAGCGTGTTTGAAAAATCATTCCTGCAATCTGCACGCCCCAATTTGCGGTATATTTTGCCTTCATTCAGTTGCCGTAGCCCGCTACGCCGCCCTCATTCAGGCGGAATCTCCCACAAATTGTAACGCACATCTTACAGAAAGCATTTTTCAAACGCGCTCTAGAAAGGATCATCAATGCCAACAGTAGACGAGAATTTTGTAAAAAGAATACAGCCTCACAGTGAGGAGGCGGAACGTTCAGTTTTAGGCTCTATGCTGATGGACAGAGACGCAATCGTTGAGGCAGAAGACATCCTCACTAAAGAGGACTTTTACCAGCGCCAGTACGGAATCGTATTTGAGGCTATGGTAGAACTTTACCGGGAGGGTAAAGCAGTTGACTTGATTACTCTTCAAAACAAATTAAAAGAAAAAGAAGTTCCAGAAGAACTAATGAGCCTTGACTTTTTCCGTGATTTAGTAGAAGTTGTACCAACGGCGGCCAATATCGGACAGTATGCAAAGATTGTTCACGATAAGGCAACACTCCGCGCTTTAATTAAAGTGACGGAGAACATTGGAAATGAATGTTATCTCGGCAAGGAAGATACAGAGACAATTCTTGAAAAGACAGAGAAAGACATTTTCGGGCTTCTTCAAAACAGAAACCGTATGTCCGACTTTGTTCCGATTCAGCAGATTGTTTTAAATTCTTTAAGTGCCATAGAAGAAGCATCAAAGACCAAGGGAAGAGTCACAGGAGTTGCTACCGGCTTTACCGAACTTGATTACAAGCTTACCGGACTGCATCCGGCAGAACTTATATTAGTAGCGGCCAGACCAGCGATGGGAAAGACAGCATTCGTCCTTAACATTGCACAGTATGCAGCATTTAAAGATAATCATGCCGTAGCGATGTTCAGTCTCGAGATGTCAAAGGAACAGCTCGTAACAAGACTTATGGCATCAGAATCTATGGTAGATTCTCAGCAGATGCGTACTGGTGATTTAAGAGATTCCGACTGGGAGAAGCTCTTAGAAGGAGCGGCCCTCATTGGTAACTCCAAGCTTATAATTGATGATACAGCAACGACTTTGGCAGAGATTCGTTCTAAATGCCGAAAGTACAAACAAACTTATGGAATTGAGCTTGTTGTAATCGATTACCTTCAGCTTATGAGTGGAAGTGAATCAAGACGAAACGAATCAAGACAGCAGGAAATTTCAGAAATTTCCCGAGCACTTAAAGTTTTAGCGAGAGAATTAGATGTTCCGATCATTGCACTCTCCCAGCTCTCCCGAGCGGTTGAGGCAAGACAGGACCACAAACCAATGCTCTCTGACCTTCGAGAATCAGGAGCAATCGAGCAGGATGCCGATGTTGTTATGTTCCTGTACAGAGATGAATATTATAATCCGGATTCAGAGAAAAAGAATCTGGCGGAAGTTATTGTAGCCAAACAAAGAAATGGTGCGACCGGAAGCGTCGAGCTGGTATGGCTCGGACAATACACGAAATTTGCAAACAAAGAGCGGGTTATGTAGAGTGGCTCGCTCTTTTCTTTTTTATTTGATCATTCAAGAATGCCCCGGCATTCTTGCTGCGAGATGCGCGTCATGCAATGCATGACATACTTCTTCTGCGCATCTCACATCTGATAGGTGCTTTTACTCAAATGGAATTTGAATGATTTTACCAGCAGCCATTTTCACTTAAAGAAAATCCGAATAATTTTGTCGTTATTTATCTTTATTTGAAAGAATTGAGAAGAATTTAGAATACGAATAGCGTTGAGACTGTTTTCTTAAAGTTGTTATAATAATACTGTAACCATCCGGACGCATTCACATAATGCTGTAACTATTTAGGCTCAATCGTATATCAATTGAGAATTTGTATGTTTCTGAATTGTTACATAATACTGTGTTTGAGTGTATTTTGCACGTAAATTCATCATGTGATTTACAATGAGATTCCGGTAAAATATTTGTGGAACAGGAGCGGATTATATTATGAAAGAAAACAAATATACCATCTCGGAAGCGGCCAGGCTTCTATCGGTGGAAAACCATGTTCTTCGTTACTGGGAAGAAGAACTCGAACTCAACATACCAAGAAATGAATTGGGACACCGCTATTACCGTGAAGAGGAAATACAGCTATTACACTGTATTAAAGAATTAAAGAATAAAGGATTTCAGCTAAAAGCAGTAAAAGAAGTACTGCCAGATTTAGAACAAAAAAAGCTGATTGATATACATAAACTACTGACAACACAGGAAGAACTTGAAAATCAGGAATTAGAAGAAGCACAAAAAGAAGCCGAGCAGCAAAGGGATTCTCAAACAGAACGGGAAATGCAGCGGGGAAAAGAGAGACAGAATGGAAAAGAAAATGAACAACAAAGAAATTCCAAAGTATATTTTTCCGAAGAAAATGACAGAGATACTTTTGAAAACAGTTCAGGCAACAACAAAAAAGGCAGGACAAACAATAGAAATTCTGACAGAAATCACAACAGTACCAGTAGCAATGGAACTGTAAAAGAAGACCGAAACTGCAAAGTCGTAGCCATTCACCAAAATGAAAAATCCGCCCTCGCCGAGCACGAAGAAAAAATGCAGCAATTTGAAGAAATCATGGGACGAATCGTAGGCAAAGCCCTCCGTGAACAGGCAGAAAACCTCGGAGATGCTATGGGAAACCATCTTTGCAATAAAATGCTCCGCGAAGTGGACGAGCTAATGGTAGAACAGGAACAACGGGAAGAAGAACGCTACAAAAAACTCGATGAAGCCATACGAAGTACCCAAAAAGCAAGACAGGAAATCGCAGTTTCCAAAGATGGAATCTTCAAGAAAAAGAGTCGGTTCTTCCGAAAGAATAAACGGAAGGGTATTTGACAAACAGACGAAAACAGGAAAGGGATTTTACCGCATAAAAGAACTGTTTTGTTCCATTGCGTTAAACGCTCTGTTCTGCCTGATAAAACAGCCTCACTCAAAAACGAGCCCGCGAGGCTACAGTCAGAACGCCGCAACGCAAAAGTCACAAAATCAGTTCTTTTATGTGGTAAAATCCTTTTCCTGTTTTCTGTTCGTAGAAAACCCCTCCTAAATCCCCTGTTAATATTTGCCGAATATAAAAGAAAGACATAGAATAACGATGCCTTATTTTTATTGATACAGCCGCGCAAAATAAAGAAACCTACATCAAGTCGGCTTAGAGTGTGTTTGAAAAATCATTCCTGCAATCTGCACGCTCCAATTTGCGGTATATTTTGCCTTCATTCAGTTGACGTAGCCCGCTACGCCGCCCTCATTCAGGCGAAATCTCCCACAAATTGTAACGCACATCTTGCAGAAAGCATTTTTCAAACACGCTCTACAGCGGCGTCTGACCACAAAAAAAGAAGACACCGCAAACACGATGTCCTCTTATAATAGTTCGCCGTAAAATTAACGAATTATTCCTGGCTGATAGCACCTGCTGGGCAAGCACCTGCACAAGAACCGCAATCCATGCATGTATCAGCATCGATTTCGTATTTTCCATCACCTTCGCTGATAGCACCTGCTGGGCATTCACCTTCACAAGTTCCACAACTAATACAATCGTCAGAAATTACATATGCCATTATAGTATCCTCCTTTAGATTAGATAAAATTGAACTTTATGTTCTGTATTCATTATTCTATACTAGATTCTCACTAATATCAAGCATAAACTGACAGAAAAATTGTATTAAATTTTGTAAGATATTAAATTAGTTTTAACTATTGACGTTTGGGCTTGTATAGAAATGGAAATTCTTTTATAATATTAACAAAAGTGATCCAGACAGGACATGGCTAATGCCCAAAGGAGGCTGAATAATGGGACGTAACGAAAAGAAATATGGAACGATAGGTTTGATGATTCTAACAGTGATCATCATTTTTTCTGTAGTTGGAATTGTAATTGCAGGCTTTCGTATGATTAAGAAGAATGAGGATGCCAGGCTGATTTCTGCTGCGGATACAGAATATAATAAGGATAAAGAGAAAAGGCAGGAGATAGAAGATCACCTGGAGTCTGATGGTACGCAGGAAGCGAACACAGAAACAGAAACGAAGGGAGAATCCGAAGAGGCAGCTTCAGACTCTGAGACGGATAATAAGGAAGAAGTCTTTAGTGCTGATGAGAATGAAAACGCTTCATCTGATGAAGAAGCGGATGGTGAGACAGAAGACAGGATTTACCTTATTCCAGGGGATGATAAGAGCTCAAACCGATATGAGAAGGCACAGCATTTGTCTTATACGACAACGGTTAAGTATACTATACAGAATCTTTCTGTACTTGATTCCTATGGCCTGAAGATTACGAGGAATGAAATCTATGCGCGACACGGAAGAATTTTTAATGATCAGGAGTTACAGGAGTATTTCCAGAGACAGAACTGGTATGTGCCACAGACAGCATCGAATGACTTTGATGATTCTTGCCTGAATGAAGTGGAGAAGTACAATATACAGCTTATCAGTACATATGAACAGCAGGCAGGCGGAAACTAGAGCGTGTTTGAAAACATAATAGTTTGATTTGTAACAAACTTTGAACAAGATTTATAATAAGGGTTACATTTGCAAAAAAGTAGCGTTATTTAAGGTTAGATTGGAACTTTTGTACATATCTCATTGTGGAAAATGTATAAAAAACAGTTGAATAATATAGCATAATGCGATATAATACCGATGGAAATAAAATATTCTTCAGGGCAGGGTGTAATTCCCGACCGGCGGTAAGCGTTTTGAAGTTTTAGGAGGAAGCGTAAGCCCGCGAGCGATAGCATGATCCGGTGTGATTCCGGAGCCGACGGTACAGTCCGGATGTAAGAAGAAGAAAGAGACTATGTAAGTATATGAACGATTAAGATAATTAAAGCCCTGGAATTTATAAACGTAGATTTCAGGGCGTTTTTTATTTCCAAGAAAGTGCTTTTATATAAGCTTATATAATTTCCAGGAAGTATTTTTATATAATGTAAAAAGCATTTTCTTATAGAAAGAGGAATCGCTTATATAGCTGTCTGATATTTAGATGGACGAATTTTTACTGGCTTCTTTCTGATCTGATTTTACTTGCAGGAGGTTTTAGATATGCCAGAAGAGAAGTATATGAGAAGAGCCATAGAGCTGGCGAAAAAAGGAAGCGGTCATGTGAACCCGAATCCATTAGTCGGAGCCGTTATTGTGAAGGATGGAGAGATTATAGGAGAGGGTTATCACGAATGTTACGGACAGCTTCATGCAGAACGTAATGCGATAGCGAATGCCAGGAAGAGAGGCAATAATATTGAGGGAAGTACCATTTATGTAACGTTAGAGCCTTGCTGCCATTACGGAAAGACACCTCCTTGTACAGAAGCAATTATTGAGGAGAAGATTGCAAGAGTTGTCGTTGGTTCTGATGATCCGAATCCGCTGGTATCCGGTAAGGGATTTAAGCTTCTTCGTGAAAAAGGAATCGAAGTTATCCCACATTTCCTCAAGGAAGAATGTGATGCCATGAATCATGTGTTTTTCCATTATATCAGTACAGGAACGCCTTATGTTGCAATGAAGTATGCGATGACTATGGACGGTAAGATTGCCTGCTATACTGGAGATTCCAAGTGGGTAACTGGAGAAGAGTCCAGAGCACATGTCCAGACACTTCGCAATCATTATAAAGGAATTATGGCTGGAATCGGAACCGTTCTTGCTGATGACCCGATGCTCAGCTGTCGTATCGAAGGTGGAAGAGACCCGGTTCGTATTATTGCAGACAGCCATTTGCGGATTCCGATGGATTCTCAGCTTGTACGAACAGCGAAGCAACAGCCTCTTATCGTAGCCTGTCTTCCAGATGCCGATGAGACAAAGGCGGTGCAGCTTGAAGAAAAGGGTGTGGAAGTGTTAAGGATTCCGGGAATTGCGGTGAATGACTTTTCAGGAAGCAGTTCAGATTCAGTTTTAAAATATAAGGACAGACTTTTGACAGATAATTTAGCAGATAATAATATTAGCAGAGAAGTCGATAGTGATATTATAGAAGAGAAGCAAAAAGAAGTAATTTCTCTGTCAGTTCTCATGAAGGAACTTGGAAGCCGTAAGATTGACGGTATTCTTTTAGAAGGCGGTGGACAGCTTAACGAGAGTGCATTGCAGGCAGGAATCGTACAGAGAGTATATTGCTACATTGCTCCTAAGATTTTTGGAGGTGCACAGGCAAAGACTCCGGTAGAAGGTCAGGGACTTGCGAAAGCTGCCGATGCATGGCATTTTACAAGAATAGGAATGCAGGAATTTGGGCAGGATATTCTTTTAGAATATGAAAGAACAAAAGAAAATTAATAGAAAGGCAGGTTGTATGTTTACAGGAATTATTGAGGAAGTTGGAGAAATCCAGAGCATCAAAAAAGGTGCGAATTCCGCTGTCATTACAATTAAGGCAAATACTGTTTTAGGAGATCTGCATCTTGGTGACAGTGTGGCACTTAACGGTGTCTGTCTCACCGCAACATCCATCGGAAAGAATAATTATTCTGTAGATGTCATGCATGAGACATTAAGACGAACCAATCTTGGCGAGTTGAAAAGTGGAAGTAAGGTTAATTTAGAGAGAGCGATGGCGGCAAATGGACGCTTTGGCGGACATATTGTGGCAGGTCATGTCGATGGAACCGGAACTATTTCTTCCATGAAAAAGGATGATAATGCTGTATGGATTACGATTGATACATCCGCAGCAATATTAAAATATATCATAAGTAAAGGCTCTATCACTATTGATGGAGTAAGTCTTACTGTAGCAAAGGTAGATAATAAGAGCTTTGCGGTTTCTGTCATTCCACATACGGGACAGAATACGACCCTTCTTGATAAAAAGCCGGGAGATACCGTAAATCTTGAGAATGATATGGTAGGCAAGTATGTTGAGAAGCTTCTTCAGTACGGAAGTATTCCTGCTGAGGAAGAAGAAGGCACGACTGAGAAAACAGGCATTACAATGGATTTTCTCATACAAAATGGATTCTAATTAAGGGAGGACCTAAGATAAATGAGCGACATTAAGTTTAACACAATCGAAGAAGCAATTGCTGATTTTAAAGCAGGAAAAATGGTTATCGCAGTAGATGACGATGATTTAGAGAATGAAGGTTCCCTTCTGGTAGCCGGCGAATTTGCCACACCAGAAGTTATCAACTTTATGGCAACCAATGCCAAAGGTTTGATCACTATGCCAATTTCTGAAGAAGTGGCAAGACAGCTTGGCTTAGAAGCTTTAATCTGGCAGGGTTCTGATGGAGAACCATCTGTATCTACAGTATCTTTTGACAAGGCAGATGCGCCTACTGGAATTTCCGCACAGGATCGTTCTGCAACAGTTATCGCTGCGACAAAAGCAGATGCTAAGCCAGAAGATTTCCGTATGCCAGGTCATATGTTCCCTAAGGTAGCAAGACAGGGAGGCGTGTTAAAGAGAACTGGTTTTACAGAAGCAGCTGTAGATTTAGCAGTAATGGCCGGTCTTCGTCCAGTAGGTCTTTGTTGTGATATCCTCGACGAAGACGGATTCGTAGGCAAGCTTCCAGATCTTGTAGAATTTGCAAAGAAATACGACTTAAAGCTTATCACGATCGCTGATATGATTCAGTACAGAAGAAAGACAGAATGTTTCGTAAGCCGTGAAGCAGAGGCAGATTTCCCAACACATTATGGACATTTCCGTATTTTCGGATACATCAATAAGTTAAATGGTGAGCATCATGTGGCCATCGTAAAAGGTGACGTATCAGACGGTAAGCCAGTATTATGCCGAGTTCATTCTGAATGTCTTACAGGTGATGCATTAGGTTCCCGCCGCTGTGACTGTGGTCAGCAGTACCGCGCAGCCATCCAGATGATTGAAAAAGAGGGCAGGGGCGTTCTTTTATACATGCGTCAGGAAGGTCGTGGAATCGGTCTTATCAATAAGTTAAAAGCATACCAGCTTCAGGATACAGGAATGGATACCGTAGAAGCAAACCTTGCATTAGGATTCCCAGAAGACTTAAGAGATTACGGAATCGGCGCACAGATTCTTGCGGACTTAGGAATCAAAGAACTTCGTCTTATGACAAATAACCCAGCCAAAGTAGTTGGATTATCCGGATACGGCATCGAAATCGTAGAACGTGTTCCAATTATCATCGAGCCAAACTCAGATGACTTATTCTACTTGAAGACAAAACAGGAGAAGATGGGACATTACACAAAATACTAAATAAAGCAGCTTGACCCGATCAGACTTTATAAAGAACAACTTGTTAAATATTTAAAATAAATGGAGGATAAAAAGATGGCTTATCATGTAATCGAAGGAAAAGTAGTAGGTAAAAAAGAGAAAATCGGAATCGTATGTGCACGTTTCAACGAATTTATCGTATCTAAATTATTAGGCGGAGCAGTCGATGGTCTTGTACGTCATGGAATCTCCGAAGAAAATATTGACGTAGCATGGGTACCAGGAGCATTCGAAATTCCATTAATCTGCGAGAAAATGGTTAAAACAGGAAAATACGATGCAGTAATCGCTCTTGGAACAGTAATCAGAGGTTCAACAAGCCACTATGATTATGTATGTAACGAAGTATCTAAAGGTGTTGCACAGGTTGGCTTACAGGCAGGCGTTCCAGTAATGTTCGGAATCCTTACAACAGAAAATATCGAGCAGGCAATCGAGCGTGCAGGAACAAAAGCAGGGAACAAAGGTTATGACTGTGCTGTAAGTGCAATCGAGATGATTAACCTTATTAAGGAAATTGAGAATTAATTATATCTGTTTAACTAGCAGTTATTCCATCTGATTTGTTTTTATAGCCTAGAGCATGTTTGAAAAATCATTCCTGCAATCTGCACATCCCAATTTGCGGTATATTTTGCCTTCATTCAGTTGACGTAGCCCGCTACGCCGCCCTCATTCAGGCGAAATCTCCCACAAATTGTAACGCACATCTTTCAGAAAGCATTTTTCAAACACGCTCTAACGGTAGTAAATTAAAATACGGATATAGAGATTTTGAGTGATTAGAAATTTCTCCTTAAAAATAGTTTTTTGAGAAATAATCAGGAATAACTGCAAATATAACAGTTGAACTTTTTTATTTCATGTATTATACTGAAATTCAGGCTTGCAAAAGTCAGAACAAAACAAGTAAAAACGCTTACCAATATTTTTAATATTTCTTTTAAAGAGCTTGAGGGACATTAAAGACAGATATAATGAGACATAATATCAGTACAGCATACTTTAAAATGGTTAAGAATGCGTAGGCACGATATACGAACTGGAGGTATATATTATGGCACAGCAGATTACAAAACAGACATTAATTGGCGAAATGCTTCAGATGGATATGGGAATTGCAGCAATCTTAATGGCAGCAGGAATGCACTGTGTAGGATGCCCATCTTCTGCAATGGAAAGCTTAGAAGAAGCTTGCATGGTACATGGAATGGATGCTGACCAGGTATTAAAACGCGTAAATGATTACCTTGCAAATAAGGATAAATAATTCCTGATTTGCCGCAGGCAAGGTAAACGCTCCCAAAGAGAGAAGAAGCCCTATATTTGTGACTCTATCACTGCGGGTTGAATGTTCGCTTAACGGCTCGCATTCAATCCTCGCTCTAAGGCCACAAATATAGGGCTTCTTCTCTCTTTGGGAGCTGTTTTTTGGCTGTTGGAGGTTTATTAGCTGTTAGAAAATTAGTTTATTCAGTTGACGTAGCACATTACACCGTCCTCATTCAGGAAAAATTCTCCACAAATTGTAACATACATCTTACAAAAAGCATTTTTCAAAAACATTCTAAAAAACAAAACTCGGAAAGCAATACTTCCTCGAAAAATCCTCAAATCCCTTTCCTCAGCATTTTCAGCTATACTACAAGAGAATACCGTTAAAATGCTGAAAAATCAGCTATAGATTTTTCAGTAACTTAAGCAACCCAAAAACAGAACTCCGAAAGATAAATAAAGCATATTTGTGGCCTGGGAGCAAGGTTTGGATGCGAGCGTTAAAGCGAACATTCAAACCGCCGCGACGAAAGTCACAAATATGCTTTATTTATCTTTCGGAGTTCGTCTATTTATAAGTCATTTCAAATCTAAGCCAATTCCCCCAGCATCTCAACTGCATTCTCCTCCAGTATCGTCTCAAAATGCTCCCTAAAATACGCTGGTGTCGCATAAGAAGCAGAGATTCTCACACCAAAATCAGCTGCGATATTGCAAGCACGGTGGAAAGTATTATTTTCGCTTTGTGTTTTGCGAAGAATCATATAATAATTATTGGAAAAAGAATCTTTGTACAAAGAACTTTCTCCCTCAAAAAATGGAGCGAGAAAAGCACCAAGCTGTGCTGCCTGTGAGAAATTCTGGAAAGAATAGTACTGGCAGTCCTGTACAGAAGAACGGTTCTCCTTTTTCTTTCTCATGGCCTCCTTTTTAGCCTGAGCGATTGCCTGGGTAAATGGGGCAATCAGGTCTAATGCATCATCAATAGCAGAACGTTCTTTGGAAGAAGTGGAAGCATCAGAATCAGCATTGTCAAAATCAGAAGAAGGGCTGAATGGAAGAGGTTCATCGTCCATATCTATATCGTCCTCATCATCGAGGAAATCCATTTCTTCAAAATCGGTATCATCTATGTCAGAAAAATCTTCGTCAAATGAGTCATCCATATTTATTTTAGAGAATCTTGAAAAACGAGTGTCAAGTTCGTCAGGATCCTCCACTTTAGTAACGACTAAAACAAGGCAGTCATTAGATATTGGAATAGCCTCTATCATAAGTGGAATATTATCTGCTTCGAAACCGAGCTCAATAGATGCCTGCTGCATCATATCACGGAATAATTCTTTTGCTTTTTCAGAACCGTAGGCAAGTTCAGAAAGGTGAAGCTGTCTCTGGCTTAAATCTTCTTTACTTAAAGTGCAGCGTATTTGTGTGTCACTTAATTTCTCTAACTTCATGAAATCACTTCCTTTTTCAAAAAATAATCTGTCAGCGGATACAAATAAATGAATCTTAATCACAAATCTACTTTTCTTTCATTTTTAGAATGTTTTTAGAACAGCTATTGCCGTGTATAAACAAATGGCAGCTGATTACAAATTATATAGTAGATTATATGTGGGCTGTGTAATAAGACAGCCGTTTATGTGCTGGCAGATATCTGTGTGTGTATAGTATAAACATTATTCCCTAAACTGTAAAGTGTTAAAATGTGCCGCAGACAGCGGATTCTTGCACTTTAAGAAAAAGGAAAGAAAATTTTAGAGGAAAATATTGTAAAATAAAAACAAAAATGGTATAGTGTATCTGAGCCAGTATTTTCAGGCGAAGAAGAGACAGTATAATAAGGCGGCAGTAAGATACGAGTATTTTTGATAATGAATATTCACAGGAGGATTGGTATACTATAACTACATTTTTTATGTAATCGGCAGGTATTATAAATTTTAAAAGCAGATTTCGGATGAAGCCTATTCCCAGATAATATTGTGAACCATAGTCATTAGAGCAGGTTTGAAGAATCATTCCTGCAGTATACACACCTCGTGGCAAGAATGCCGGGGCATTCTTGAATTTGCAGAAAGCTTTTTTCAAACATACTCTGGAATAATTATTATAAAAGAATAAATAATACAGAAGAGGAAGGTTTTAATTTAGCAGATATTTGCTTTAGTTTAGGAGATATTTACTGCGGATTAAAAGAAGGAGAATGTAGAAACTGCATGATTCCCATAGCAATTTGAAAGGCAGCTTTTTCTTGTATTGTCTCTTCTGTAATCATAGCTGCTTCTGATGGATTGGAAAGAAAGCAGACTTCTGCGATAACAGTTGGAGTATTATTATCACGAAGGAGGTAATAGTCAGTGTTTGCTTTAATTTTGCGATGGTTTTGGATGCCGGTAAGGTTTTGCATCTGTGCCTGAATAAGAGAAGCCAGACGCTTGCTGTCAGGGTTTTGCGGATGATAGAATACCTGAGCTCCATGTGAGGAAGTATCAGGAAAGCTGTTTTGGTGTATACTTACTGCACAGTTTATTTGGCTTTCTTTGATAAGTGCTTTTCGTTTTTTTAAGTCGCTGGCTTTTTTATTAGAGGCATTCGAATCCGCTAAGCTACAATCACTATTTCGGGTCAGGATAACTTTTACACCATTTTGTTCAAGAACTGATTGACATTTTAAAGTGATGGCAAGGTTAATATCTTTTTCTTTTACACCGGAAGAACTGACCTTACCGGGATCATTTCCTCCGTGCCCGGCATCAAGAAGGACACAGAAGTTTTCTGCTGACTGGAACGTAGCGTAGGAAAGTGCCGCATGGCCGATAAAGAATGCCCCAGCACAGAAGCATAGTAAGAATACAGACAGAATGATGGGATGAGAGAGTAATTTCATAATGTTCATCCTTAATTTATCGTTTCTTTATTATGTATATGAAAGAGGTAAAAGCATCATAACCGGTAAAAAGTGTCAAAATGCTGAAAAATGCCGATAAAAATGAGCCTATTTTTGACTTTATAGCCAAAACGTGATATGATGCAAGGGTCAATTAATCTGTTTTTTAGAAATTGACTTTATACATATTAAGTATGGGGACGCGGCCAGTCAGGCAGCGTTCGATTAATATATAAATATAATTACCAGAGGTGAACATTAGTGGAGACAGAATTATTAAATATAGAGAAAGTATCGCCAGAGGAAAAAGCAGCAGCACTGAAAAAAGCTGGAGAGATTATCCGGGAAGGAGGCTTGGTTGCCTTTCCGACAGAGACAGTCTATGGCTTAGGAGCAGATGCATTGAATGCGGAGGCGTCTGCGAAGATTTATGCGGCGAAAGGGAGACCGTCCGATAATCCTTTGATCGTGCATATTCATGATGTTGATCAAGTGTATGAGATTGCGTCAGAGGTACCGGAAGCGGCGAAGAAGGTCATGGAGAAGTTCTGGCCAGGTCCATTAACAGTTATTTTAAATAAAAAGAGCTGTGTTCCAGATGGAACAACGGGAGGGCTTAAGACTGTTGCGATTCGTATGCCATCCCATCCGCTTGCCCGTGATTTTATCCGGGAGAGTGGCCGAATGATTGCAGCACCGAGTGCGAATACTTCGGGAAGGCCAAGTCCAACATTGGCATCTCATGTGTATGAAGATATGCAGGGAAGAATTCCATTGATTCTTGATGGAGGGGCTGTTGGAATCGGAATTGAGTCCACGATTATTGATATGAGTACAGATACCCCGACTATTTTAAGACCGGGATATATTACAAAAGATATGTTAGAAGAGGTGTTACCTAAAGTGAATATTGATCCGGCAGTTACCGGACGTACTATGAAGAAGAATGTGGTAGCGAAAGCGCCGGGAATGAAGTACCGTCATTATGCACCAAAGGGACAGCTTACATTGGTAGAAGGCGATAGGGATAAGGTGATTGCCAGGATTAATGAACTTGTTAAGGAGAAAGAAGAAGAAGGACATAAGGTAGGAGTTATTGGAACAGATGAGACATTGGATTCCTATCATGCAGATATTTTAAGAAGTATAGGAAGTCGGCAGAAACCAGAAACTGTTGCGGCGAATCTTTACCGTATTCTTCGGGAATTTGACGATTTAGAATGTGATTATATGTATTCAGAGAGTTTTTTTGAGCAAGGTTTGGGGAATGCTATCATGAACCGTATGCTAAAGGCAGCCGGATATCATCTGATTACGCTATAGGAGGGATCAGTTTGGATTATCGTAAGATTATTATTGTGGGAGAGAATAATATTGGCCGGAGCTTTATGGCAGAATGTATTTTACGGGGTATATTGCAGAAGAGAAACTGCCAGAATATAGAGGTAGTTTCCAGAGGACTGGTTGTACTTTTTTCAGAACCCGTTGCTCCGGGAGCAGCAAAGATTTTAAGGGAAAAAGGCTATAGGATAGAAGATTTTCGTTCTTCCCAGCTCACAGACGAGGCTCTTGCATCAGCAGATTTAGTGCTGGCTATTACAAAAGGACTCGCAGAGGAGATAAAGGAATCATTTGACGAGGCAACAAGCTGTATGTCAATTGGGACATTTATAGATACAACAGAAACAGAAGAGAGAATACCGGAAGTGACGGAGGAGAATCAGGAGACCTATCAGACCTGCTTTGATATATTGGAGCCTTTGATGGAAGCCGTTGCAGACCGGATTATCGGAGAACTTCTGGTATGATTCGAAAGAAGAAAGACTATAGTTTTTTGAGGATGCTTGCATTGATTACCCAATTGGGAATCAGCATGTTGACCTGTATTTTTCTTTGTATGATTGCCGGGAAGTTTTTAGCTGAAAGGCTTCATGCAGATTGGATTTTTCTGGTATTTCTTATATTGGGAATACTGGCAGGATTTCGTTCCTGTTATACGATAATTTTGCGTTTTATAAAATAGATTGTTTTATACTTAATAATATAATGTGTATAATATTTTGGAGCTGATTTGTGATACATTGAAGAAAGGGGAATCAGATAAAGGTGAACTGGAGAAGATGGATAAATAAAGATAATGAAACTTTATTTGATTTAATTTTCGGATGTATTGTGTATAGTATTGTTTTTGAAGCGATAGGACTTCTTGTCGTGGAGAATAAAGGAAGCTACAGTCTGGGGCTGTTACTTGGGACAGCTGTAGCGATAGGACTTAGCGTGAGTATGTACAAGAGCCTGAACAATTGTCTTGTGATGACGGAACATCAGGCGAGGAGGAACATGGTATTTAGCACGCTTTTAAGGGCAGTGGTTATATTATTGGCTGCATGGATTGGAATGCGTTCAGGATATTTTAGTTTTCCGGGAATAATTATTGGAATTCTGGGACTGAAAATATCTGCATATTTTCATGCATATACTAATGTATATATAACAAAGAAATTATATAAGAAAGGAAGGTAAAGGTATGGGAAGCAGCGATGTGGATTTTTTTATCCATAGTTATTATGAATTTAAGCTGTTTGGGGTTACCCTCTCTATCAATACTACGATGGTCACGACAGTAATTGTTTGTCTGATATTATTGGCTTTGATATTATTTGCCAGACATGAGATCATGAAAGATTATGACGAACCGAATGTTGTGCAGAATGTAGTAGAGATGATAGTGGAGAAGATGGATGCCATGGTTGTGAGCAACATGGGTATTCACGCAAAGAAGTACCTGAATTATGTAGAGGCGCTGATGGCGTTTATCTTTTTATCCAATATTTCAGGACTTTTCGGATTACGGCCGCCAACGGCAGATTTTGGAACCACATTCGGTCTGGCACTGATTACATTTGTGATGATTGAGTATGCCTGGATAAAGACAAAGGGATTTGGAATCATAAAAGATTTATTAGATCCGTTTCCAGTCTTTCTCCCGATTAACATCATCAGTGAGTTTGCCACTCCGGTCTCCATGTCACTGCGTTTGTTTGGTAATGTAACAGCAGGAACGATTATGCTCGGCCTGTGGTACGCATTGATGCCGTGGTTTACAAAGATTGGAATACCGGCATTTCTACATGCATATTTCGATTTCTTTTCTGGAGCAATCCAGACATATGTATTTGGAATGTTAACAATGGTATTCATATCAAACCGTTATGATTAGGAGAGACTGTAACGGTTTGTTTACAGGTTTTCTGACAAAAGAAAGAGAATGTATTTAAGGAGGAGTTTATTATGACAGGAATTACAAACGAAGGTTTAGTTTTAGCTTGTTCCGCAATTGGTGCAGGTCTTGCGGTTATCGCAGGTATCGGACCTGGTGTTGGTCAGGGTATTGCAGCCGGTTATGGTGCTTCTGCAGTAGGACGTAATCCGGGAGCAAAGGGTGATGTTATGTCTACCATGCTTTTAGGACAGGCCGTAGCAGAGACAACAGGTCTTTACGGATTGGTTATCGCACTGATCCTTCTGTATGCTAACCCATTAATCGGAAAGCTGTAAGATGAGTCCTCGAGAATTCGAAAGGAGGCCATAAAGTGTTATTAGAGGCACTAAAGTATGATAACAGAATATTTGGCCTGGACCCACAGCTTGTATTACAGGTAGCATTTCAGATGCTCGCCATCTTTATTTTATTTTTAGCTGCAAGTTATCTGCTTCTTGATCCGGTAAGAAAGATTTTGAATGACCGTAAAGAGCGGGTAATGAAGGAGCAAAAAGAGGCGAAGGAGAGTCGGGAACAGGCAATTCGTTTTAAGGATGAGTATGATACGAAGCTGAAACGGATTGATAAAGAGGCGGAACAGATTTTAAGTGATGCCAGAAAGAAGGCCATGCAGCGGGAGAATGAGATTATCGCAGACGCACGAGCGGAGGCAGCCCGTATCATGGAGAATGCAAAGAGAGAGGCAGAGCTTGAGAAGAAGCGTGTTAAAGATGAAGTAAAACAGGAAATTATTTCTGTTGCCGCGCTTATGTCAGAGAAGATTATTGCCGCATCTGTCGATGAGCAGACACAGAATGCTCTGTTTGAGCAGACATTAAAAGAGATGGGAGATAAGACATGGCTAAACGAGTAAGCAGTATTTACGGCAATGCTTTGTTTGAGCTGGCAGTCGAGGAGAAGAAGGTGGATGCCCTTTTATCAGAGGTGCAGACATTGCAGCAGATTCTTCTTGAGAATGCGGACTTACTCTCTCTTTTAAATCATCCGGAAGTAAGCAAGATAGAGAAGTTAGACTTGCTGAAGAATATATTTTCCGGACGGGCATCGGATGAGGTGCTGGGATTCCTCAGCATTATTGTGGAGAAGGACAGACAGAAAGACATTCCAAAGATTTTTGAATTTTTCGTAGACAAGGCGAAGGAATATAAGGGAATTGGTAAGGTAAAGGTTGTTTCTGCCACAGAACTTTCTGCCCGACAGAAGGAAAAACTTACAAAGCGTCTTTTAGAGACGACGAAATACACTTCCTTTGAAGTAGATTATCAGATAGACCCGGCATTGCTTGGAGGTCTGATCATCCGAATAGAAGACAGAGTGTTAGACAGCAGTCTTAAAACGCAGATTGAGAAGCTCAGCAAGGGATTATCAAAGTTGAGTTTGGAGAAAGAAGGTGTAGTTGGGGTTGGTTAATTTAAGACCGGAAGAAATCAGTTCCGTAATCAAGGAACAGATTAAGAATTATACGGCGAAGCTGGAAACCACCGATGTTGGTACTGTTATTCAGGTGGCGGATGGTATTGCGCGTATTCATGGTCTGGAGAATGCAATGCAGGGTGAACTTCTGGAATTCCCGGGAGAAGTATACGGCATGGTCATGAACTTAGAGGAAGACAACGTTGGTGTTGTACTTTTAGGTGATTCCCGTGCAGTTAACGAGGGAGACGTGGTAAAGACTACTGGAAGAGTAGTAGAAGTTCCTGTTGGAGATGCACTTACCGGCCGTGTTGTAAACGCATTAGGACAGCCGATTGACGAAAAAGGACCAATTGATACAGATAAATATCGTCCTGTAGAGAGAGTTGCCTACGGTGTTATTGACCGTCAGGCAGTAGATACTCCGGTACAGACCGGAATTAAGGCGATTGACTCCATGGTTCCAATTGGACGTGGACAGCGTGAGTTGATCATTGGTGACCGTCAGACAGGTAAGACGGCCATTGCCGTTGACACGATCATCAACCAGAAGGGTCAGAATATGCACTGTATTTATGTAGCCATCGGACAGAAGGCTTCTACAGTTGCAGGTATTGTAAAGACATTAAAAGAACATGATGCGATGGAATACACAACCGTTGTCGCTTCCACTGCCAGCGAGTTAGCACCATTACAATATATCGCACCATATGCAGGATGTGCAATCGGTGAAGAGTGGATGGAGCGTGGAGAGGATGTACTTATCATTTATGATGATTTAAGTAAGCATGCTACGGCATACCGTACCCTGTCCTTACTTCTTAGAAGACCACCAGGACGTGAGGCATATCCTGGAGACGTATTCTATCTTCATTCAAGATTATTAGAGAGAGCGTCAAGACTTTCTAAGGAACTTGGCGGTGGTTCACTTACAGCGATTCCGATTATCGAGACACAGGCAGGCGATGTTTCTGCTTATATCCCGACAAACGTTATCTCCATCACAGACGGACAGATTTATCTGGAAACGGAGATGTTTCACGCAGGTTTCCGTCCGGCAATCAATGCGGGGCTTTCCGTATCCCGAGTAGGTGGAGCGGCACAGATTAAGGCGATGAAGAAGATTGCAGGTCCAATTCGTACAGAACTTGCTCAGTATCGTGAACTTGCGTCCTTTGCCCAGTTTGGTTCCGAACTTGATGATGATACAAGAGAACGTCTTGCACAGGGTGAGCGTATTAAAGAAGTATTAAAACAGCCACAGTATCAGCCTCTTGCTGTAGAGAAACAGATTGTTATCATTTATGCGGTAACGAGAAAGTATCTTCTTGATGTACCAGTAGAGCGTATTGCAGAGTTTGAGAAGGGACTTTATGAATTTGTAGAGACAAAGTATCCAGAGATTTATAAGGCAATCCGTGAAACAGGAGAAATCAACAGTGAGACAGATGTGTTAATTCAGAAGGCCATTACAGAATTTAAGAATCAATTTTAAGGATGGTGATTGAATATGGCATCAATGCGAGATATTAAGAGGCGGAAAGAAAGTATTCAGAGTACGCAGCAGATTACCAAAGCAATGAAGCTCGTATCTACTGTTAAGCTTCAGAAAGCCAGAACCAGAGCGGAGAGTGCAAAGCCGTATTTCCAGAAAATGTACGATACGGTGCAGTCGATTCTCTCAAAATCAGGCAATATCGAACATCCTTACCTGACATTTAACGGCTCAGAAAAAAAAGCCGTAATCGTTGTAACCTCAAACCGTGGACTTGCAGGCGGCTATAACAATAACATTGTAAAGCTTGTCGCAGACAGCGGACTTCCAAAAGAGAGTGTAGAGATTTACGGAATCGGTAAAAAGGGTATCGAATCCTTTGAGCGAAGAGGATACTATATCGCATCCGATGATTCCAATATTATCAATGAGCCCCTCTTTTCTGATGCAGTAGAGATTGGACGTAAAGTTCTTGATGCTTATGCAGCGGGAGAGATAGGCGAGATTTATCTGGCGTATACCGGATTTAAAAATACGGTAGTGCACACACCAGAATTTATCAAACTCCTCCCTGTGGAAGTGAAGGCGGAGGAAGAAAGCGAGAAAAAGAGCCAGGCACCGATGAACTATGAGCCGGAAGCAGAGGAATCTCTCGATTTGCTGATTCCAAAGTATATAAACAGTATTATATATGGGGCATTTATTGAGGCAGTAGCAAGTGAGAACGGAGCCAGAATGCAGGCGATGGATGCTGCTACAAGCAATGCGGAGGAGATGATTTCCACTCTGTCCCTCGCTTATAATAGAGCAAGACAGGGTGCAATCACGCAGGAATTAACCGAGATTATTTCAGGTGCGGAAGCTCTGAATTAACAAATATTAAAGGAGTAAATAAATGGCAGAACAGAATACAGGTAAAATCACCCAGGTTATCGGTGCAGTACTCGATATCCGATTCGACCAGGGTGTTCTTCCAGAAATTAACGATGCCGTTGAAATCCGTAGAAAAGATGGCTCCAAGCTGGTTGCAGAGACAGCACAGCATCTCGGTGACGATATTATCAGATGTATCGCAATGGGTCCGACAGACGGACTTGTAAGAGGAATGGAGGCCATTGCCACAGGCGGACCAATTACCGTACCTGTGGGGGAGGTTACTTTAGGACGTATCTTTAACGTTCTTGGAGAGCCAATTGACAAAAAGCCTGTGCCGGAAGGAGTAAAGAGAAATCCAATTCACCGTAAGGCACCGACTTTTGCGGAACAGGCAACAGAAACAGAAATCTTAGAGACTGGTATCAAAGTAGTAGACCTTCTCTGTCCTTACCAGAAAGGTGGAAAGATTGGTCTTTTCGGAGGTGCCGGTGTAGGTAAGACCGTACTCATTCAGGAATTAATCCGTAACGTAGCGACAGAGCATGGTGGATATTCCGTATTTACCGGTGTAGGAGAGCGTACCCGTGAAGGTAATGACCTCTATACAGAGATGAGTGAGTCCGGCGTTATTGATAAAACAGCGATGGTATTTGGACAGATGAACGAGCCGCCAGGAGCACGTATGCGAGTAGGTCTTACTGGACTGACAATCGCAGAGAATTTCCGTGATGAAGGTGGAAAGGATGTCCTTTTATTCATTGATAACATTTTCCGATTCACACAGGCAGGTTCCGAGGTATCCGCATTACTGGGACGAGTACCAAGTGCGGTAGGTTACCAGCCAACCTTACAGACAGAGATGGGAGCGTTACAGGAACGTATCACATCCACAAAGAACGGTTCTATCACATCCGTACAGGCAGTATATGTACCGGCCGATGACTTAACTGACCCGGCTCCGGCTACAACATTCGCTCATCTGGATGCAACAACCGTACTTTCCCGTGCCATCGTAGAACAGGGTATTTATCCGGCTGTAGATCCACTGGAGTCTACTTCCCGAATTCTTGACCCTCGAATCGTAGGCGAAGAACACTATCAGGTAGCCCGTGGTGTACAGGAAATATTACAGCGTTATAAAGAACTGCAGGACATCATTGCCATCCTTGGTATGGATGAACTTTCCGAAGAAGAAAAGGTTCTCGTAGCCCGCGCAAGAAAGGTACAGAGATTCTTATCTCAGCCATTCTTCGTAGCAGAGCAGTTTACTGGAACAACAGGACGTTATGTTCCTCTTGGGGAGACTATTCAGGGATTCAAGGAGATTCTCGAGGGTAAATACGACGAGATTCCAGAGGGAATGTTCTTAAATGCAGGAAATATCGACGATGTATTAGCCAGATATAATAAGTAGGTGATTCTATGGCAGACAAAACATTCCGACTCGAAATCATCGCGCCGGACAGGATTTTTTATTCCAATGACATCTACATGGTGGAATATAATACCGTAGAGGGAGAGGTGGGTATCTATGCCGACCATATCCCGATGACGCAGATCATTGCACCTGGCAGGCTCATCATTACCGAGAGGAATGAGGAGAAACAGGCTGCACTTCTTTCCGGCTTTGTGGAGATCACTCCTGAAAAGATGACTATTCTCGCAGAAGCAGTAGAATGGCCACAGAATATTGATGTCAATAGAGCCAAAGAAGCTAAGACCCGCGCGGAGAGGAGACTTTCTTCCGAACAGGGAGGAGTTGATATCGGTCGCGCAGAACTCGCCCTTAAGAGAGCAATTACCAGATTGGATGTGGCGGGGAAATAATTTTATAGTAAGACAGACGAAAACGAAGAACACCATATTCTCCTATCTGTGACTTTAGTCGCGGCACGTTGAATGCTCGCTTTAAGGCTCGTATCCAACGCTTGCTCCGAGGCCACAGATAGGAGAATATGGTGTTCTTCGCTTTCTGTCTATGACCCCAGCAGAATTATTTCCGCCGCTTTGTTGTGGTAATTGCCTGTTGGGTGGAAGATAGAAATTAGCTGAAAACATGGAAAGGCAGATAAAATTCAGAATAAGTAGAAGTCTCCATCCCCCCTTTCTCAAATACCACAGCAACGAAATCCCCTTTTTTGTTAAAAATGAACATTGAAATTTTGTAAAAGTAATTTATAATATGCTATAAAAGGTAAAATGAGTACCAAATGTGTATTACAAATATTAGATATTGTGATATCTTCGAAAGAAAATAAAAAGAAGATTATAAGATTATGATGTATGAGGAGCTTATTGTTATGGAACACATGCAGATTAGAATGGCAACGATGGAAGATTTAGATGAGATTGCTTTTGTGGAGTCAGAATGTTTTCCTTTTGAGGAGGCGGCGGCAAAAGAAAAATTTGCAGAGAGAATTAAGGAATATGGAACCCATTTCTGGCTGATGTGTGAGGAAGAGAAAGTAATTGCGTTTGTAGATGGAATGGTAACGGATGAAAAAAATCTGACAGATGAAATGTATGAGAAGGCTTGCCTTCATGATGAAAAGGGAGCGTGGCAGATGATTTTCGGAGTAAATACATTGCCGAAATATCGAAGACAGGGCTATGCGGAAAAGCTGCTTCGCTACGCAATCAATGATGCAAGAGCACAGGACAGGGAAGGCCTGGTCCTGACCTGTAAGGATAAATTAGTTCATTATTATGAGAAATTTGGTTTTCAGAATGAAGGTGTTTCAGAATCAGTACATGGTGGAGTTACGTGGTATCAGATGCGACTGACATTTTAATATTAATGAGCTGAGAGGGTTTGAAAAATAATTCTTGCAATCTGCACGTTCTAATTTGTAGAAAGTATTTCAAACACGCTCTGGCATACTGAAGGTTTTCGCGCCATTTTCACTGGACAAATACTATAGAATGCTTATAATAAATAGTAAGAAATGATTTTGAATAATTCTGGAATTGTACACTGCGCGACACGAACCAGAGGAAGAGAGGAAACCGCTATGAATATGCAGGAATTGTTAACATATGTAGAAGAACTGACATTTAAAACATCTATGTTTGGTTATGATAAAGATGAAGTTGATATTCAGTTAGATAAAATTTGTGATGAAGCAGAAGCTATCATTTTAGCGAAAGAAAAAGAGATAGAAGAACTGAAAAAAGAGAGCAAGACAGCTCTTGGTATTGCGGCAGCAGCTACAGGAAAGACGATGGAAGAACTGGAAAAAGATACACAGGAAGACATCGTTGAGACAGAGGAACAGCCAGAAGAGGCAAAGAATCCAGAAGAAGGTATACATATCCAGGAGGAAGGTTCAGAGACAGTTACAACGGAATCTCCAATATCCACAGTAGCTGTAGCCAATGCAGATGAAGCACAGGATGAGATAGAGACTGTAAGGGCACAGTTAGTAGCAGCACAGAAGAAAGTAGCTGCCTTAGAGGCAGAAATCGCAGCAGAAAAAGAAAAAACAGAGAAAGCGATAGCGCGTGCCGAAGAAGCGGAGAAGTCTGCCGAGAATAATAAAGCACCAGAGACAACAGACCAGGCTTATGAGCGTTACATGAAGAATGCAGATTTACTTTGCAAGCAGCTGTCAGATTTAGAAGGAAGACAGAATGCAATTCTAGATGAAGCCAGAGAACAGGCAGAAAGAGAAAGAGAAAAGGCAAGACAGGATGCAGCCGATATTATCGGAGAAGCAAGAAAAACAGCCGAAAGACTCTTAAAAGATGCACAGGAAAATAAGGAAAATGCCATTGAAGAAGCTAAGAAAATTCATGAGGACAGCCTTCGTAAAGTGGAAGAAGAGAAGAAACAGTGCGATGAATTATCAGCACAGAAAGCTGCTATGGTTAATTCCTTAAAGAAATTGACAGAAGATACAGCACGTCTGATGGAAAAGATGCAGGGATAGCTATTTAATTTATGAGATAGGACAGAAGCCCATGTATTTGAGCAGAAACTCATTGCGGGAGAAACGTATACACTTGCAGAGGTTACTGCGCCAAGCGGTTATGAAGTTGCAGCAGATATTACATTTACTGTAAATAAAGACGGAACGGTTTCTATTGATGGTAAAGCAGTGGATGGCAACAAAATTATCATGAAAGATGATACAACACCAGTTGGTGAAGAGGGTAAACTTGTTGTAAGTAAGCTGGTTACATTCCAGGGCAAAAATCAGGCAGTAAACAGAACTTTTTACGTTGCATTATTTAGCGATGCCGACTGCACACAGAAAGTTTCTAATGTAAAAGAATTGAAATGCGAGGGCGCATGGTCAGCATACACTGTATTTGAACATCTCAAAGACGGAACATACTATGTTGCAGAAACAGATGAGGATGGTAATAAGTTAGAATCTTCCGAAGCTTGCAAGATTGAGGGTAATGGAACAAAATGCCAGATTACTCCAACACAGAAAACAGCATATGCTGTCATTGAAAACCAGCTTCTTATTCCGGAAGATGACTTCTTAAATACCTTACATAACCTTACTGTAACGAAAAATGTTACATTAGATGGAGAACAGATTTCTGAGAAATACAGTGGAACATTTTATGTAAGCCTGTTCACAGACCCTTACTACACAAACCGTACAGGTGATGTGAAAGAACTACAGATTCAGAATGGTAAGAGTACTTCCGTAAGCTTCACAGATTTAGCAGATGGAACCTACTATGTGGCTGAGACAGACAAAGATGGTAATCCGGTAGAGAACACGGACTTTGGTTTTGATGTAAGCTATGATGGAGATATCACTGTTTCCTTCACAGAGCAGAACACTGACAGCACATTAGCAATCACAAACGATATGACCGAGAGAAATCCGGAATATCACAAATATTTAAAAAATAAAGACGATGGTGATGACACCGATGGAAATGGCGGCAAAGAAAAAAAGAAAACAAGCACCAGCAAGAATAACTCTTCTAATAAAACAACCAAAAAAGGTAAAAACTCAAAGACCGGAGATAACTCACATATCCTCTTTTACGCAGCATTAGCAGCTGCAGCCCTTGCAGCAGGAAGTGCAGAAGTATATCGTAGAAGACGCAGAGCAACAGGAAGAAATAAACACGACAGATAAAAAGATTTTCATTTAAATCAGGAGACGAACCCCGAAGTAGTTATAGCTATCTCGGGGTTTTCTCCAGTTTCATCAGGAGGATACATATGTTAAAATTAATAATTTTCGATATGGATGGTTTAATGTTTGCCACAGAACAGGTAAACTACAGAGCATTTACCGAAATAGTAAAGGAAGAGGGATATACTCCAGCTTTTGAACAATTTATAGGGTTTCTGGGAATGAATGCAAAAGATATTCAGAAGAAATACTATGTTTATTATGGAGAAGATGTAGATGCGGAAAGCATTTACAAAAAAGTTGGTAACCGCTCCAAACAGATAATCAGAGAAGAAGGAGTTCCTGAAAAAGAAGGACTGAGAGAGCTTTTGCAGGTTGTCCGGGAAAAAGGCTTGCAGACTGCCGTAGCGAGTGGCTCAGATACAGATGTTATTAAAGAATACCTGGACAGAACTGGGTTAAACGAATATTTTGATATGGTGCTTTCTTCAAAAGATGTGAAGAGGGGTAAGCCATTCCCAGATGTATTTTTGGAGATTTGCAGAGTATTTGATGTAAAGCCGGAAGAGACACTTGTATTAGAAGATTCCGCAAATGGCGTGCAGGCAGCTCTTGCAGGTAATCTGCCTGTTATAAACATTCCAGATTTGCTTCCGATACCAAAAGAACAGCAGGAAAAATGTGTAGCGGTAGTGGAAAATTTAAAAGAAGTAATACCGTATATTTAATAACGGTACGAATCGAAAACAAGTTGTATCTGTCTGATAAAAATAATAGATAAGCACGAATCATTCTCATTTTGCATATGATAAATCAAACTGGGCGAAAGCAGGAAACCATTATATGAATAAAAAAGGAGACTTTGATTTTGAATGGCTGCCGGGATTTCGAGAGATGATGGCATGTCAAAATGAGGAACAAAATACACAACAGGAAACTGACTGGGGTAATGAAAATCTTCAAATAGAGGCATTACTTCCTCCAGAGCAGTTACAACAGGAAGAACAGCGATACTGGAAAGACTACGAATATTTTATCCAGATGTTGCCGATGGTTGCAAGAGAGGTGTGGATTGTTGGAGATGCCCTGCTTGATCAATATGAGTACAAGGGAAGTCCGATTTATTCTGAATATCCAGACAAGGTAACTATTTTAAAAATTGCGGATATGGTGTATGATAAGTTAAAGTATCGCGAGGAACAGGAGATGATACAGGCTGATGATGAAGAGATGATAAGAAATCCATACTTTGTAGAAGTCTCTCTCCGGGATGCCATCACTCCATTTCGCACATTGATACAGGTAATATTACATTGGAATATTAATCACAGAAGACAGCGCTATTACCGCAGACAGAAAGTATTTTCAACACAATAATGCAAAAGATTCTTATGTCCGCAAGATGAATATTTTAAGAGATGTTCTGATATTTTCAGTATAATATTCAAGAATGCCCCGGCATTCTTGCTGCGAGATGCGAGTCTCTGCAAGTCTGTCGGGGAGAAATACCGAGTATAGATTGAAAATAAATAGTGGAAAAAGCGCTGGCAGTATAATGTGGTTACTGCTATAATATACATTTATTATCGAAATAAATAACAGGAGAATAAACATGGAGTTTTTACTCACCAAAATCAAAGAAAATTTAAATGAGCAGATGCTTCTTCTCACGATAAGTAATCCAAGAAAAGCAGAAGAAGTGAAAAAGTACAATATTCGCCCGATTCTTGTGAAGGACAAACTTGTTTTTCAGAGTGCGGCGTATACAAAGACGCAGGTTTTTCATAAGAATCTTAATAAGAGAGAATTATTAGAAGAAGTGGAAAAGATACTTCCCTTATATAAACAGGTACAGCTGCAGACTTCTGGTGCAGAGCTTACTGCACTTATCAACAAAAAGGGAAAGGCAGCAATTAAAGTAAAGAAGCAGAATAATCCGGTTGTGGCAAAGCTGTCATCAGATAAAAGTCATTTGCTTCATAATCGCACAAAGAAATACATTTTACCAGAAGGAGTTGCTGTCCCATTTTTAAAAGATCTTGGAGTTATGACAGCAGAAGGAAAGATTGTGCGGACAAAGTACGATAAGTACCGTCAAATTAACCGCTTTTTAGAGTTTATAGAGGATGTGCTGCCGCATCTTCCGAAGGACAGGGAGATTACAATTCTTGACTTTGGGTGCGGAAAGTCCTATCTGACATTTGCTATGTACTACTATCTTAAAGAGTTAAAAGGTTATGATATTCGTATTATCGGTTTGGATTTAAAGAAGGATGTTATAAAAAACTGCAGCCGTCTGGCTGTGAAGTATGGCTATGATAAGCTTAATTTCTATGAAGGTTCCATAGAAGAATTTGAAGGCGTTACACAGGTAGATATGGTAGTAACACTCCACGCCTGTGACACAGCGACGGACTATGCTTTGTATAAGGCATTACGCTGGGGCGCATCTGTTATTTTATCCGTCCCATGCTGCCAGCATGAACTTAATAAGCAGATTTCTGCATCAGAATTTGAGCCAATAACAGATTATGGCATCTTAAAAGAGCGCTTCTGTGCGCTTGCAACAGATGGTATCCGTGCCAAAATTTTAGAAGAACAGGGATACGATACACAGATTTTAGAATTTATTGATATGGAGCATACACCAAAGAACCTTTTAATTCGTGCCTTACATCGGAAAAAGCCGTCCGCAAAGAAGAGAGAAAAGGCTTCAAAAGAGGTAAATGCATTTTGTGAACAGTTTGGATTTGCTCCGACATTGTGGAAGCTTCTTCAGGAAGAGGGAGGGGTGAATAATGAGTAAAAATGTACAGTTGATAATCCTGCACATAGCAGTTGCCGTACTGTGTTTCATCGGCGCACTGGTCTTTTTTAATAATCGGATGGGCATGGAAAAGGGAAGTGCAGTAGCAGAGCTGGCTAATCCATCCTATCCTGCTCTTGAGATTGGAAATGATACGAGCAGCTATAATCTGATGGCTGGATATAAGGAAGACATTGATCTTTCTTTAGTCCGTAATCAGATTACCCTTACCAATAATAAAAATGCTGTAATTTTAAAGCTTCATGACTATGATTATGACATTACGGCAATTCAGTACACATTATTTGAAAAAACACCGGACAAACCGACAGAAACAGGAACACTGAATCAGCTTACCAAGAATAAAAAGAAAAATATAAAGCTGGGAACTCTGACATTTAAAAATACCTTATCAGAAAATAAAGTATATTATCTTAAAATGGCAGTCAGACTGAATGACAGCACACGAATTTATTTCTACACGAAGGTACAGAGTGGTTCTGGTTATCATTTAGATGACTACCTTGCATTTGTTTTAAAATTCCATAATAATTTATTTGATAAGGCAACAATGGATGAGAATGCCAGCTATCTTGAAACATCTGCAGATACGATAGATGATAATCTCGAATCAGTAAGTATCAACTCTGGAAGAGAAGCCGTTTCCTTTGGAAATATGGAAGTAAAACAGGAAACAAAGCCGCGTATTACTCTTCAGGAAATGAATAACACGTACACAGTAATTCGGGTGAATACAATCCTTTCTACAGAAATAAGCGACGGTGTTATTCAGTATTATGACCTGAGTGAGACCTACAAGCTGCGTTATACGGCAGATAGGATGTATCTTCTTGATTATGAGAGAACAATGGATGCTTATTATAATGAATCCATCATTGATTCGGCCAATAACCTTATCAGCCTGGGTATTCAGAATAAAAAGAATATCAGTTACATTTATTCTGATAAAGGGTACAGAGTGTGCTTTGCTGTGGAAGGCCAGCTCTGGTATTATGACTATCAGTCTTCTGATATGTACAAGATATACAGCCTTGCTTCAGAAAATATTTCAGATATAAGAAATGCAACAGGAAACCATGGAATCAAGCTGCTTAGCATGGATGGTAAGGGGAATATTTTCTATCTTGTTTATGGATATATTAACCGTGGAAGACATGAAGGAATGAATGGAATCCAGGTCATGAAATATGATGCAAAAACAAACTGTAACGAAGAGATTTCTTTCCTTTCCACATCCCTGCCGTATGACAGCATGAAGGAAGATTTAGAGAAGTTCTCTTATCTGAACTCTAAATCCGTATTTTATTGTATACTTGAGGGAGACCTTCATGAAATTGATTTAGAGAAGAAAAAGGATAAAATATTAGAATCCGGTCTTGTGAATGAGAGTCTGACTGCTTCCAAAGATCAGAGCATTATCGCAATTGAAAAAGAGCAAAATCTTTATAAAAATAAGCAGATAGAAATGATAGATCTCGAATCAGGAAAAAAACAGAACTTTACCGCAGGTTCTGATAAAAGAATCCGTGCCGTTGGCTTTTTATCCAATGATTTTATTTATGGAGAGGCAAATGCCGTAAATGTTTCAAAGAGCAGTAATGGAACCGTAAGCTTCCCGATTACCAAAATTCACATCGTTGATATTAACGGAAAGACAATCAAAGAATATCAAAAAGCCGGGCGCTATATTATGTCCACACAGATTAAGGGAAGCATCCTTGAAATGACACTCGGAAAAAGAACAGGGGGCAAAATCCAGAAAACAGGAACGAAGGATTACATTCGCTATAAAGAAAAAGAAGAATCTGACGCAGTAACCCTGACTTCCAAATATACAGATACCTACTGGACACAGCTTTATTTAAAATTCCCGAACTATGTATACATTCAGGTAGTTCCAGATCTTCTCTTAACAAAAATTATGGTAAATGAAGATGATGTTACATTGAAGCTTTCAAATAGCGGAGAACAGCTGGAGCAGTACTTTGTATATGCTTCCGGTACACAAAAAGCGGTTTATACGAACCTGACCGAAGCCATTGCGCGGGCTTACACAGAGCGAGGCAATGTAATAGACAGCAAAGAAAATGTTCTCTGGAAGTGCATTTACGCAGACTATGCTCAGGTAGCCGGAATGGACAACGTTGTCAAAGTACAGTCTGATGCAAAGTCACTCGCAGGCTGTCTGTCTATGATTGCTGCTGTAAATGGAAAAGAAGCAGCACCAGACAGCATAGATATCGGAAAAGGCAGCATTGAACAATTAATGAAGAAATATAGCGGACACACAGCACGCAACCTTACAGGATGTACCGTGGATGAAATCCTCTACTATGTCAGTCAGGGAAGCCCGGTACTCGCTAAGTTAAACAGTAACCGATACGTTATCGTAATGAGCTACAATGCAACAAAAATAAGATATTTAGACCCTGTCACCGGTAAATCTACAGCCGCATCGAGAACAGATGTGACAAACCGCTTAGAAAAATCGGGAAAGGTATTTTATTCTTATATTGCTGATTAGACAGGGAATGTGATAAATAGACGCAAACAAAGTTTGAATCTACTGATTTCACTGGAGCCAAAGATAGCCCGAAGGGAAGGAAATACTGCCTATTTGTGGCCTGGGAGCAAGTGTTGGATGCGAGCGCGTAAGCGAGCATTCAACACGCCGCGACGAAAGTCACAAATAGGCAGTATTTCCTTCCCTTCGGGCATCTCTTCCGCTAGTAAAATCAGAATATAAAGCTTAAAATCAGCAGATGCAAGGGATAGAAAAGATAGAAAAAGTATTTACTTCCCCGGCCCTTTTCTCCATTGTAGCAGTGAAGAAGCAAACTATCCGCAAGGGCAAATATCTGCACTGGAAACGGAGAGACATATGTTAGTAACGGTAATGCAGCGGGCAAAGTTCCGATGAAGCCTGCTTTGATTGGAAGTTCGGTAGAGCTTCCTCTTTTTTTATAGATTGAATAAAAGAAATAGATGCACAAAATACCGGCAGCTCCGCAGTCGGTCTGAAAAACTTCACTGAGGCAGCAGAAAATAATGAGAATATCAAAGTTTCTATAGAAAACATTTCGGCGGTATTGTGAGGCATTTTCCATTAAAATCATAGCGGTAAAGCCTAAAAATAAGGTGAATAATACATTTTGCTCTTGAAAGGCGACTGAAAAGTCAGTAAATGACAGTTTTTGTAAATGTAAAGCGGAATTAAGTGTTGAAGCAGGTAAATAGTGGAATGCCAGGTCATAAGGTATTTCTGATAAAAGTGCAAAAATAAATAGTCTCTGCTGGTATTTTTTTCTGTTTTTTGTGTGGAAAAAGCCTTCTGCCAATATAAAGCAAAACAGGGGGAAAGAGAGCCTTCCAACAGCTCGCAGGAGAAAATGTACGTTTTTTGACAGAAAAGCTTTGCCAATTACTCCAATGTGGTCAAGGAACATTGAAAAAAGAGCTATATATTTTAAATGATATCCAGATATTTTTTTTAAGTTCATAATCTCTCCATTTCTTTGTGATATACTTTAATGATAGTCTGATTATAACTGGAAATAAAGCAAAAGAAAAGGGAAGGACAGATATAGTGCAAAAATTTCCGTAGAATGGGAAAGATAAAGAAAAGATGGTATAATAAACCTGTATAGAACTTATAAGACACGAAACCGCGGAGGTGACTATGAGTAAGAAACATAATGGATTATTATGGCGGGTGCTTAAGATCTGGGCAACCTGCCTGATATTGGCTTTTTGTGTACTTGGAGTAATTGCAGTAAAAAGAGTAGGAGTACCTGTAGTTACAATGTACAGGGAAGCAAGTAAAGACGTAGCAAAAAGCAGTAAAGACACATTTAAAGCAGAGCAGACCTCGCTTGTATATGACGCAGAAGGGAATGAGATAAAGAAGTTAAAGCAGGAAAAGGATGTTTCCTATCTTGATTATGAAGATATTCCAGATGCGGCAAAGCTGGCGATTATTTCGATAGAAGATAAGAATTTTACCACACATCATGGAATTGATGTGGAGGGCGTGGCGCGTGCAGGACTTTCCCTCATTTTAAATAGAGGAAATATCACAATGGGAGGAAGTACGATCACACAGCAGCTTGCGAGAAATATTTTCCTTGGTTATGAGAAGACTTACAGCCGTAAAATAAAAGAAATGTTTATTGCGGTAGCATTAGAGCAGAAGTATACAAAGCAGGAAATTCTCGAATTTTATCTGAATAATGTATATTTTGCAAATGGTTACTATGGAATAGAGTCTGCTTCAGAAGCGTATTTTAACAAAAATGCAAAAGATTTATCTATTTCACAGATTGCATTTTTATGTTCTATTCCAAATAGTCCGAACCGGTATGATCCTTATAAACATAAGGACTCGACATTAAAGCGTCGTGACCGCATTCTCAAAAATATGTATGAGGACGGCTATATCAGCGAGAGTCAGTATGAGAAGTCTGTCGCTGAAAAGATAACGATCATGCCGAAAAAAGAGACAACAACGAATGACTACGCGGAAACATACATTTTAAAATGTGCGACAGAAGCCTTGATGAAACAACAGGGATTTGAGATTAAGACAACATTTTCCAGTGATTCAGAAAAAGAAAAATATAACAATGAATACGATGAGCTGTATAACACTTGCAAAAAAAGCTTATATTCAGCAGGCTATCGTATTTATACTTCAATAGACATGGAGAAGCAGAAGCAGCTGCAGGATTCCGTATCTTCCCAGCTTTCCATGTTTACAGAAAAGACGGACGATGGTGTTTACAAGGTACAGGGAGCAGCTGTATCCATTGATAACTCCACAGGAAAAGTGGCAGCCATCGTAGGTGGCCGTGAGGAAGATCAGGAAGGTTACGGTTTAAACAGAGCCTACCAAAGCTTCCGTCAGCCAGGAAGTGCGATTAAGCCCCTCCTCGTATACACACCAGCACTCGAAAAAGGATATACACCAGATAGTACCTTAGATGACAGCCGTATGACAGGAAGCGATTCCGTATCGAATGCAGGCTACTCCTATTCTGGTTCCATTTCCTTGAGAAGAGCGGTAGAGAAGTCAAGTAATGTAGCGACCTATCGTCTGTACGAAGACCTTGGGCCACGCAGTTGTATGAAGTATCTTGAAGCATTGAATTTCAAGGGACTCGATAAAAGAGATTATGAATATAACTCAACCTGTATCGGTGGTTTTACAAATGGAACAACTGTTATAGAAATGGCGGCAGGTTATGCGACAATCGCCAATGATGGCGAATACCATACACCGGATTGCATCATAAAAATTACAGATGCCAAGGGCAATGACATTATACCAGAAGATAAATCGGCAAAGTCTGTCTACTCCAGCAGTGCCTCAAGAATGATGACAAGTGTACTGCAAAGCTGTGTAACAGAATCAGAAGGAACCGCCCATGTCTGCCAGCTGGATGTAGATATGCCGGCAGCCTGTAAGACAGGAACAACCAATGACTATGTAGATGGATGGCTCTGTGGCTACACCCCATACTATACGACCGCAGTCTGGGTAGGAATGGACAAATATAAATCCGTAGATAACTTAAAAGGAAATACCTATCCAGCAAGCATCTGGAAAAATTACATGGACAAGATTCATCAGGGATTAACCCGCAAAGAATTCAAATCCTACTTAAGCGATACAGAAAGCACCACAGAAGCGACTACGGAATCTACCGAAGACGACACCGAAAGCACAACAGAAAGCACCACCGAATCAACCGAAGATAACACAGCCGCTGATACAACAGAGCCTGACACTTCTCAGGATTATTATAATCCGGATGATAACAATAACGACAATAATACCGAAAATAACAACAATGGCTATGGCGGCGGTAATAATGGCAACGGTGGTAACGGTGGAAACGATGCAAACAATGGAAACAATGAAAATAACAACGACTCCGGAATGGACAACGGAGGAAATAACGATGGAGGCGACAGCGGGAATAACGGAGACAGTGGAACCCCCGATAATGGAGAATAAATACCACTGAAGTGCTTTGAAGTCGGATTGCTGAAAAGTATCTGAAAAAGAAAAAAGAATGGTTATAAGTTTGATTTTGTTTGGTTGTGCTAAACATTTCATTCTGCCCAGAAAAACAGGAACTTGGGAAAAACGAGTTCCAAGTTCCTATGGTCAGAATTCCACAGCGCAAAGGCACAAAATGCAATACTTATAACCATTCTTTTTTCTTTACCATAGTGTTCTTACAATTCAGCATAAAATTTTATTTCGGTGGCTGGATAGTTTTGGGAGTAAATAAAAAATAGCCGTCCTGCTCCCTGGAAAGAATAGAACGGCTATTTAACAAATAGTTTTAATTCGCCAGGACGGGTAAGTTGCGTTTACCTTCCAGCTTTCCTGTTAAGTATATTATGTTCTATGCTGCCGTCATTGTCAAATAGAACATAAATCTAAGTTTGTCTTTACGCAATCATAGGTAAAATACCTGTTTGACAATAGGAAAGGAATAGAATATACTATACTTAACAAGACAGCCGGAAGGTGTTGCGCCACCTGCCCCGGCAAATAAGTGTTAAACTAAAAGATAGCCGTCGACTTTCGCAGGGTCAGGACGGCTATTTTTTATGTATATTAATAGCTAGTGTGATTACAGCACATAACATTATCGTATAGGTGAATAAGTCCGTATATGTAACCATATGTATCACCCCTTCCGCAAGACTCGGAACAGGTGAAGCCGTCCCCCGGCTGTCCAATTAAGTATATTATATATCAAAATCATCCAGCCGCTGAAACAAAATTATATGCGGAATTGTAAGAAAACTATGGTAAAGAAAAAAGAATTTTTATAAGTATTGCATTTTGTGACTTTACGCTATGGAATTCTGACTGTAGGAACTTGGGACTCGTTTTTCTCAAGTTCCTGTTTTTTTGGCAGAATGGAATGTTTAGCGCAACGGAACAAAATCAAACTTATAAAAATTCTTTTTTTCTTTAGAAGATTAACTACAATTCAGTTTAATATCTTCCTTTTCAGCGGTGTCTGTTTCTAGAACATTTTTCAAACACGCTCTAGAGCGTGTTTGAAAAATAAAAGTTGCACAAAACATATATTCCCACGCCCTTTTTCATGATAAAATAAAGAAAAAAGGGGAGTTTATTATGTT